>ERZ1027056.172-NODE-172-length-35966-cov-12.320097_pt1 | contig 35966 bp, 28 predicted proteins | sample MGYA00519427_ERZ1027056 | MGnify/ENA primary metagenome ERZ1027056 (study PRJEB26926, sample SAMN06164570) | human gut metagenome | biome: ENVO:00009003; feature: ENVO:2100002; material: ENVO:00002003 | host: Homo sapiens | place: USA | collected 2012 ... | reverse complement strand
CATTAGTTGTCACCGCATTTCCTGCCTGTTTGTAAAGCTGTGCGTCGGACATTCCTGTGGCTTTGACCTTGTTGAACTGCTCATCGGTAAAGCCCTGCAGCCGCCAGCACTCCAACGGCATAAGCTTTCTGATATATCCGCAGTACACGACGCCGTGTCTGTCAGTAACGGTCAAAGTAAACATAGGCTCGTTTGGAAGTTTAAATCTTCGGCCTTGCTGTCTTGTTTCTGCTTTTGCAGGATCAAGCACGGCTATCGGGTCTGTTATGAGGACTACTCCGGATTTTTCGCCTTTGTGATGACCGATACCGCTGTCCTGCCTTGCGGTTATGCACCTTGCAAGCTCTGTGACCTTCGGGTCGGGATTCATATCTATCCCCAATGCGTAATATCCCTGATTACAGCTTGTTGTAAGGGTATGAGCTATCTCCTTGCCAACTCTCCCACGCCTTGAATTCATATTTGGATATGCAAGATCAATACTGTCGCCGGGCAATGCTATCTGATATCCCGACTTTGTTTTTGATTTTATTGGCAGTCCCATTATCTCATACAGTCCCGTCTTTCCGCCGAAGCCTCCTGCCTGGCTTGTCAGCGTTATGCTCAGTCCGTCGGCTGAATATACCCTGTTTCCCTCTCTGCCTGAAATTCTTTTGACAAGAGTTTTTGGATTTGCATCTGTGAAAAACAATACTTTTCCGGAACACTTTTCTCTATGAAATCCGACAATGAACACTCTTTTTCTTGACTGGGCAACTCCAAAATTTGCGCTGTTAAGCACTTCCCATACGACATCGTACCCCAATTCATCCAACGTACCGAGGATGGTCGCAAACGTCCTGCCCCCGTTATGCGATAGGAGACCGGGTACGTTTTCAAGGAGCAGATACTTAGGTTTTTTAATGGCGGCAATCCTGGCGATCTCAAAGAAGAGAGTTCCTCGGGTATCGCTGAATCCTTTTCGTTTTCCAGCGATCGAAAAGCTTTGGCAAGGGAATCCTCCACATATAAGGTCGAGATCAGGCAGCTCATTGGGGTCGATTTTTCTTGCGTCATCATAAAACACCTCACCTTCTGTATCATACAAAGTTTCATAAGCTTTCTTTGCATACTTATCTATCTCGCAATATCCGACGCACTCAAAGCCGCCCGCTTTTTCAAGTCCTGAGCGAAATCCGCCGATACCTGCAAAGATATCGAAATATTTTATCATTTACCACGTTCCTTTCCTCAATAAAAAAACGGCCAAGCTTTCTTAACTTGACCGTTACATTGACATATTCATTTCTTCTTCCTCGGTTTGTTCCGATCCTTCTCTGATAACATGAAAATCGTCCACGCCTGGGATCACTCCGAGCGTTCTCCCGTTGTCAAAGATACAATGCAAAGTGCCGATGTCATCAACGTGATCGACCCTGCCAAGAGTACCAGACTCAACAGGGAATGGATCATCATTCATTCTGTTAAGGCAGATGCGAGTCCCTTCGGGATACCGTTCTTTCAGCCATTCTACTTTCTTGTGATCGTAATACATTATATATTCCTCCTTTTTCTACAAATGAAAAAAAGGCTGTTCTATCATCGTCACTTAAATTCGTGACAATAGACAAAACAGCCTTTAAAACTTTGTGAATTTTTTTCATAACAAAACGGCAGGCTCAGAGCAAAATCTGCTCAAAGTCTGCCGTTTTGTTTGACGATGTTTAATTGTTGAGGGTTCAAATCCTTTTTTTACGAAAAAGCATCCACGGTTTTACACCTGAAATTTTTACCCTCAAAACGCAAAAAAAGCTCGTAAATACGAGCTTTTCAAGGTGTGCATCTATTTTATTGCACAAGTATGGTGCGGATGACGGGACTTGAACCCACATGACCTTGCGATCACTAGCACCTGAAGCTAGCGCGTCTGCCAATTCCGCCACATCCGCATATTTAGTGTTGCTCAACGCAACGTATATATTATATCATATTACGCCCACTTTGTCAATACCTTTTCGCAGTTTTTTCGATAAAACAGCAAAAAATAAAGCCCGACTTCTCAGTCAGGCTGATTTTTATATCGGAATCGTCACCCGTTTTTGAATTGCTCACGAAGAGCCTGATCGCTCATACCGAATGTCACAAGCTTGCTAAAATACTTGTTCTTCATGAGTGCCTTGATTAGTATTACGCCTACTACGGTAACACATACAAATTCGCCTAATGCTACCCAGCCCATGTTTGCCAAAAGCGGCGTCTTGAATACATACGTCAACTCAAAGCCAACTATCACTGCATTGGATATCACTGGGAAAAGCGATGCAACTACAAGGTTCACCTTGTTCCTCAGCAGGTATATGAGCACTGCTGCAACTACTGTCGCCAGCGTTCCAAATACTACGTCCACCATGCCAAGCGTGCTGAAAAGATTGACTATCAGGCAACCTATAGACAGCGAAATGATGTAATCCTTGTTGAAATAACAAAGCAGCATCAAAACCTCAGATATGCGGAACTGTACCTGTCCGTATGCAAGCGAGCTGCAAAGCATCGTAGCCACAACGTATATCGCTGCAATAAGTCCCATGTTCGTTAAACGACGTGCACTGAAAATTTCCATAAAAAAATCTCCTTGTTTTTATTTGTGAGTGGTTGATCTAGGTTACACTCTATTTTATTGGAAAATAAATAACATAAAAAGGCTGCCGCCGAAACGACAGCCCGTTTGTTTACGTTAATTTAGCTGAAATTAAGCCTTGCCAACAGAACCGAAGAGTTCCATCTTCTCCTTGACCTTAGCCTTGATAGCCTCGAAACCAGGGTTGAGAAGTTTTCTTGGGTCAAAGCCCTTGCCCTGAAGATCCTTGCCCTCTTCAATGTACTTTCTTGTAGCCTCCTGGAATGAAAGCTGGCACTCTGTGTTTACATTGATCTTTGCAACGCCAAGTGAGATTGCCTTCTTGATCATGTCATCAGGAATACCTGTACCGCCGTGAAGTACCAGTGGCATATCGCCAACCTTTTCCTTGATAGCAGCAAGTGTCTCGAATGAAAGGCCTGGCCAGTTTGCTGGATACTTACCGTGAATGTTACCGATACCAGCTGCGAGCATTGTAACGCCGAGATCAGCGATTGTCTTGCACTCGTTAGGATCTGCACACTCGCCCATGCCTACTACGCCGTCCTCTTCGCCGCCGATAGAACCAACTTCGCACTCGATAGAAAGACCAAGCTGATCTGCAACGTGAACAAGTTCAGTTGACTTAGCAAGGTTCTCCTCAAATGGATAGTGTGAACCGTCGAACATGATAGATGAGAAACCAGCCTTTACGCACTTGTAGCAGCCCTCATATGTTCCGTGGTCAAGATGAAGTGCTACTGGTACTGTGATACCGAGCTCTTCGTCCATTGCCTTTACCATAGCGGCAACAGTCTTGAAACCTGTCATGTACTTGCCTGCACCCTCAGAAACACCGAGGATAACTGGTGACTGACACTCCTGAGCTGTGAGAAGGATAGCCTTTGTCCACTCAAGGTTGTTAATATTGAACTGACCTACGGCATACTTGCCGGCAAGTGCCTTTGTCATCATTTCCTTAGCTGAAACTAACATTTTAAAACGACCTCCGTTATTTAAAATTTTCCTCTATTATTATACAACATTACACCGCCAAATGCAATAGCTTGACATTAATTTAACAATTATGTAACATTTAAACCTCGTACATCTCGATGACCTTCTGAGCAACCTCGATCTTTGTGCATCTCTTATCCATAGCCTGCTTTTCAAGATATCTGTGAGCCTGCTGCTCTGTAAAGCCAAGATACTGCATAAGTGAGCACTTCGCTCTGTTTATCGTTCTTATCTCTTCAAGCTTTTTGTGCAGTTTCAGGTTCTCAGACCTTATGCCCAGCATTCTTTTTCGTGCGGCACTGACAAATTTCATGGAGCGGTAAAAATACTGTCTGCTAAGAGGTTTCGGTATGACCATGACTCCGAAGTCCTCAAGCTTATCTGCAAGTATATCCGCATTTTCTGCCTTTGCGATAGCCACACAGCTTGCGTCCGTCGAGGTACAAACTATCTCCGCAAGCTCGTTGCCGTATTCGTCAGAGAGCGGACAGTTTATCACAACGCAGTCATAGCTGCCAGACCCAACCGCACGTCTTGTTTCCAGACCCGTTGCGGCTATGGAAGTCTTGCAGGCGGGAAAAGTTTCTTTCAGCAGGCTCACAAGCATGGCAGTAGCCTTTTCGTTGCTTGACGCCACAAGTATCCTGTCCATTTCCCGACCTCCTTGTCATGAATTTTTCTGACATCTCTGACCTTACAGATGATAAAAATATCTCACCGTTTCAAACTGTTCCTTGTCGGCAGCTCTTTCATACTCAATGAGCAGTTCTTTTTCGATAGCAATGAACCGCTCAAGCATATGCTCAGGAAGCCTGTCAGCAAGAAACTCGCTCTTTTCAGCACGTTCCACTGCCTCTTTCAAAGACTGCGGCAGTGTTTCAAGCTTTGCAAGCTCGCTTTCAGATGCAGCACCCGTGTCGATATTGAACGGACTGCAAAGCTCCTCTTTATTTATAACGCCGTCTATGCAGGCGTATATGAGCAGACCCATTGCAAAATATGGGTTGCAGGTATTGTCTGCCGAACGGAGGATAATGCCGTTTTCATCATCATCAGAAAGCGGTGCACGCAGCAACTGAGCATAATTCTCATGTGACCATGAAATATACTTTGGTGCAAGCAGGCTGCCAAAACGCTTGTATGAATTTGTGGTGGTGTTAAGGAACAGCGTCATGTCGCCCACATTTTTCAAAATGCCTGCGATCATTCTTTCAGCCTCTTTTGAAAGGCCTCCCAGCTGCGGACGGAAAACATTTTCCGTGCCCTTCATGCACATAAGCATTATGTGCAGACCTGAACCGCAGTTATCAACGATAGGCTTTGGCATGAAAGTTGCATAAAGTCCATTCCTGTCAGCCACAGATTTTACAACGTTCTTGAAAGTAACAAGATTGTCGGCGGCTTTCAGTGCATTTGAATACTGAAAATCTATCTCGTTCTGACCCGGACCGGCTTCGTGTCTTGAGCTTTCAGGGAAAATATCCATTTGCTCCAAGGTCAGGCATATGTCACGTCTAAGGTTCTCTCCCCTGTCAACAGGTGCGGCGTCGCAATAGCCTGCATAGTCGTGAGGACGCTTTGTAGGCATATCGCTGTCATCCTTTTCAAAGCAATAGAACTCGCATGAAGTACCTATCTGGAAATTGTATCCCTTGCCCTTTGCATAAGCGATAGCGGTCTTGAGGAAGAACCTGCCGTCGCCCTCAAAAGCCGTTCCGTCAGGATATTTCAGGTGGCAGAAAAATCTTACCACTCTTCCGTGCTGAGGTCGCCATGGCAGCAGAGCCAGTGTATCAGGGTCAGGGAACAGTCTGAGGTCAGACGCTGTAACATTCAGAAAGCCTCCAAGCTTTGAGGCGTCGAAAATAAGTCCCTCTCTGAATATTTTCGGCAGTTCTCCTGCTATAACAGAGATAGTCTTTAGCGAACCGAATATATCGCAGAACATGAGCTTGACGAATTTTACGTCATTCTCTTCCACGAACTGTAAAACCTCTTTCTCTGTGTATTTCATAATAAATCCTCCGTAATAATGCTGTTCAAGTCACAAGTTTCCCGAACCTTACTTATAATTATATCTGAACAGCAGCTTTTATAAAACCGAACAGCTATAAAAAAATTGTTACAATATTTTTATTTGTGCATCATAACGCACTTTCTGACATTATATGACGCTTTACTTGTCTATATCCTCAAGCCAGAGCTTTGCCACAGCGTCAGACGGCATTCTCCAGTCGCCTCTTGGGGAAAGGGTAACAGAACCTATCTTCGCTCCGTCAGGCAGGCATGAACGCTTGAACTGCTGTGAGAAAAATCTGCGATAGAATGTTTTGATCCACTTATCTATGACCTCATCTGAATAGTCGCCCTCAAAGGCATACTTCGCAAGTCTTTTCACCTTAGACGGCTCAAAGCCCCAGCGTATGCCATAATAAAGGAAGAAGTCATGGAGCTCATATGGACCGACTAAGTCCTCGGTTTTCTGAGTCATCGCCGTGCCGCTCTCGTCCGTAGGGAGCAGTTCAGGAGAAACCGGAGTGTCCAAAATATCGTACAGTACATCTCTTAGTGTGTCAGAAGTACAGGTATCGCCGTAATACTGAACGATATGTCTTACCAGCGTTTTAGGGATAGATGCGTTCACGCCGTACATTGACATATGGTCGCCGTTGTATGTTGCCCAGCCCAGTGCAAGCTCACTGAGGTCGCCTGTGCCGACTACCATTCCGCTCACCTGATTTGCGATATTCATAAGCACCTTTGTACGCTCTCTTGCCTGACCGTTCTCAAACACAACGCTGTGGTCATTGAAATCATGACCGATATCCTCAAAATGCTGCAAGACAGCCTTTGAGATATCAACCTCTCTGAACGTCACACCAAGAGCCTCGCAAAGTATCTCAGCATTTGAGCGAGTACGCTTTGTTGTGCCAAAGCAAGGCATTGTTACCGCAACGATATCCGTATGCGGTCTTTTGAGCAGATCCATTGCCATTACGCACACAAGCAGTGCCAATGTAGAATCCAGTCCGCCGGAAATGCCTATGACCACCGTTTTGGAATGTGTATGTGCGATACGTTTCATAAGTCCGTGGGACTGCATTTGCAGGATAAGGTGGCAACGCTCATTTCTCTCCGCCTGATTTGACGGAATAAAAGGCGTTTTTGCAAATTTTCTTGTCAAAGCCGTTTCGCCCATTTCAAGGCTGAATCTTTCACGGGAGATGTTGTCCTTATCCAAAAAGCCGCCGTCTTTGGAAGAATAGTCCCACTCAGCACTTGCAGGATAGGTGGAAATTTTTCTGCGTTCAAAGGCAAGCTTTTTAAAGTCTATTTCAGATATGGTGATGCCGTTTTCAAAGAGCTTGCTTTCTGCAAGTATAGAACCGTTTTCAGCAATGATATTGTGGCCCGAGAACACCATATCCTGCGTTGACTCACCGTCGCCAGCGGAGCAGTATATATATCCTGCCACAAGCCTTGCGGACTGGTTCGATACAAGCTGTCTGCGGTAGGAGTCCTTACCGATGACCTCATCACTTGCTGACAGATTGCATATAAGGGTAGCCCCAGCCTTAGCAAGATAGTTTGAAACAGGGTCAGCCACCCACAAGTCCTCGCAAAGTTCAAAGCCCACCACAAGCTCAGGTATCTCTTCACATACGAAAACGGTCTGCTCCATAGGCGGTATAAATTCAAGCTGTCCGTACTCTCTCAGATCAATGGCAGCACATTCGCCTCTGTATGGTGCAAAATGTCTTGCCTCATAAAATTCGTTATAGTTCGGCAGATGCGTTTTAGGTACAAAGGCACGCACCTCGCCGCCTTGTATAACAGCCGCACAGTTATAAAGCTTGCCGTTTGCTCTCACAGGCACGCCCACAGCCACAAGCATATCGCTGTCAGCAGTAGTCTTTGCTATCTTTACAACGCCTTCCATTGCCTTGTCAAGCAAAGCGTTCTGAAAAAACAAGTCCTGACAGGTATAGCCTGTTATACAAAGCTCAGGGAACACAGCGACTTTAATGTTCTCTTCCCTGCACTTATCAAGCTGACCGATAATTTTATCCACATTAAAGTCAACGTCCGCCACCTGTATCTCAGGTGTGCAGGCAGCGACCTTTATAAAACCGTCCTTCATAAGATCATGCTCCTTACCGAGAATTTATCATTTCTATCATTATACCATTTTTTATGGGTGCAAGTCAATGATTTTTATATCCATACTGGACAATATGTTATTAATGTGTTAAAATTAAGTCAACACACCAAAAGGAGGAACGCCGCATGAACAAGCTTTGGGACAAGCTGCTTATAGGACTTTGCTGTTGTGCACTCACTCTCACCGCAGGCACAAGTGCTGCAAATATCGCCGCACTGCTCGTGGCGGTCATATTCTCTGTTATCTCTCAGGCAAGGCCAAATTCTCCGGCGTCATATGCTGCAACTTTGCTCTACGGCGTTTTCTGCCTTTTCAGCAGCGAGGCGTTGATGCTCTCTCCCTTAGTGCTTTACGACGCTTTCTGTACAAAATTTTACCCTGCTATGCTTTTAACAGCCGCAGGAACAGCCATAAACATAACATCACTCAGTGAAAATATTTTTCCGCTTTTTGCAGTAATGCTGGTAAGCCTGACCCTTTCACAGCGTACATCTCTTAATGCAAAGCTGTCAAAAACGCTCATAAGCACCCGTGACGATTCAAAAGAACTCACAATGCAGCTTGTTGAGAAAAACAAAGCCATGCAGAGAAATCAGGACTATGAAATATATCTTGCCACCCTCAAAGAGCGAAACCGCATCGCAAGGGAGATTCATGACAATGTTGGCCATATGCTCACACGGTCTATTTTACAGCTGGGTGCACTTTCTGTTATAAACAAAGACGATACCGTCGGCGGAGCACTCACAGACCTAAGCGACACTCTCAACACCGCCATGACAAGCATACGCAGCAGCGTTCACGACCTGCATGACGATTCTATCGCATTAAAGCCTGCTGTGGAGGACTGTGTACGCCCTCTCAGAGATAGATTTTCTGTAAGCTGCGATTATGATTTTTCAGAGAGAATGTCCCGTGACATAAAGCTGTGCTTTATAGGCATAGTGAAAGAGGCCCTTTCAAACACTGCCAAGCACAGCAGCGGCGACAGCATAAAAATACTTATCCGTGAACACCCTGCACTTTATCAGCTTAGCATTGCAGACAACGGCAGCTGCCCTGAAAGTATAACCGAAAGCGGCATGGGGCTTTCAAATATGCGTGAACGTGCGGCGTCCGTAAATGGAAATATAAACTTCATGTCAGACAGCAGAGGATTCAGGATATTCCTGTCTGTGCCGAAACAAAAACTTACAAAACAGGAGATATAAAAATGAACATTGTTATAGTAGATGATGACAAGCTGGTGGCAGTGTCACTGAAAACCATTCTTGAAAGCACAGGCAGCGTGAATGTGCTTGCCATGGGCAGCTGCGGCGAAGAGGCTATAGAGCTTTACTCACGCCACAGACCTGACGTGCTGCTTATGGATATCCGCATGAACGGCATGAGCGGTATCGAGGCAGGGGAAAAGATACTCGCAGACTTTCCTGAGGCAAAGATACTTTACCTGACCACATTTTCTGACGATGAATACATAATAAAAGCCGTGCTTATGGGTGCAAAGGGATATATCCTCAAGCAGGACTTTGAAAGCATATGCCCTGCCCTTGAAACAGTCATGAACGGTCAGACTGTTTTCGGTTCAGACGTTGCAAGCAAGCTGCCTGAACTTCTCACAAACCACAGCAGCTTTGATTTTGAACGCTATGGCATTGCCGAAAAAGAGCAGGAGATTATAAAACAGGTGGCAAAGGGGTTAAGCAACAAAGAGATAGCCACGCTGCTTTATCTCAGCGAGGGCACAGTGAGAAATTATATCAGCTCTATTCTCGAAAAGCTCTCCCTCCGTGACCGCACTCAGCTTGCTATTTTCTATTACACAAACATACAATAACATTCAGTTGCGACCGAGCACGTTTCGCTGTAAAAACATCATAACGCAAAAAAAGAGGAGTGGCATGACCGCTCCTCTTTTTATATTATTACATCTTAGCTCTTTCCTTAGCTCTCTGTGAGTTGCTGAGGATACGCTTTCTTATTCTTATGCTCTTTGGTGTTACCTCAAGAAGTTCATCGTCAGCAAGGAATTCAAGTGAATCCTCAAGGCTGAGATTTCTTGGCGGAACAAGTCTGAGAGCGTCGTCAGAACCGCTTGCACGGGTATTTGTAAGGTGCTTTTTCTTGCAGACGTTTACCACAAGGTCTTCCTGCTTTGGTGACGCACCAACTATCATTCCCTCATATACAGGAGTACCTGCTGTGATGAACAGCTCGCCTCTCTCCTGAGCATTGTAAAGACCGTATGTTACAGCCTCGCCTGTTTCAAATGCAACCAGTGAACCTGTTGCTCTCTTTGGTATCTCGCCCTTGTATGGCTCGTAATCATTGAATACAGAGCTCATGATACCCTCGCCCTTTGTGTCTGTAAGGAACTCGCTCTTGTATCCGAAAAGTCCTCTTGCAGGGATAAGGAACTCAAGTCTCATTCTGCTGCCCACAGGAGCCATTTCCTGGAGTTCGCCCTTTCTTGCACCTATCTTCTCCATAACAGAACCAACGCAGTTCTCAGGAACGTCGATAACAAGTCTTTCAATAGGCTCGCAAAGCTTGCCCTCTATTTCTTTGAACAGAACGTGCGGTGTGGAAACGCTAAGCTCATAACCCTCACGACGCATATTCTCGATAAGGATAGAAAGGTGCATTTCGCCACGGCCTGCTACCTTGAAAGCGTCTGTACTGTCTGTTTCGGAAACTCTCAGTGAAACGTCCTTGAGAAGTTCTTTGAACAGTCTGTCTCTCAGGTGACGGCTTGTTACGAACTTGCCCTCTCTGCCTGCGAATGGCGAATTGTTTACAGAGAATGTCATTTCAACTGTAGGCTCAGATATCTTTACAAAAGGAACAGCCTCAAAGTTGCCGAAGTCACAGATAGTGTCACCGATAGTGATATTCTCGATACCGCTGATACAAACGATGTCGCCAGCCTTTGCACTCTGACAAGGAACTCTGTTAAGTCCTTCTATCTGATACATTGTAACGATCTTGCCACGGTATTCTTTCTTAGTCTGATGATAGTCGCCGATAGTAACGTCCTGATTTACCTTCATTTCGCCACGCTCGATACGGCCGATAGCTATTCTTCCTACATACTCGTTGTAGTCGATAGCGGAAACAAGATACTGCATTGGACCCTCAGTATCTACCTCAGGTGCAGGGATATAGCTGAGTATCTCGTCAAAGAGAGGTATCATATCCTTGCCCTCTTCATCAGGAGAATGAGTAGCTGTGCCTGCTCTGCCTGAGCAATAGAGGATAGGGCTGTCGAGCTGCTCGTCAGTAGCGTCAAGATCCATGAGAAGTTCAAGAACTTCATCGCCTACCTCGTTAAGACGAGCGTCAGGTCTGTCTATCTTATTTATAACGATGATAATTTTGTGTCCAAGTTCCAAAGCCTTCTGAAGAACGAATCTTGTCTGAGGCATTGGACCTTCGGCTGCGTCAACGAGCAGGATAACGCCGTTTACCATTTTAAGAACACGCTCTACCTCGCCGCCGAAGTCAGCGTGACCCGGGGTGTCGATAACGTTTATCTTAACGTCCTTATACTTGATAGAAGTATTCTTGGCAAGGATAGTGATTCCTCTCTCACGCTCGATATCGTTAGAGTCCATGACTCTTTCTTCAACAGCCTGATTTTCTCTGAAAGTACCGCTCTGCTTGAGCATCTGGTCTACAAGGGTAGTCTTACCGTGGTCAACGTGGGCAATAATCGCAACATTTCTTAAATCTTCTCTAATCATACATACTCCTCCGATTTATCAAGACACAGCAAAGCGAATGCTTTCTGTAACGATTTGCTTAATATATTTCGCAAAAAATATAAACATTAAAAATTATAAATATATTTTCTCCCATTTAAAGAAAGAAAACCGTAATTTTTCACAAAAGACCTCTAAAACACAAAAGAACCCTGCGGAAATTTCCGCAAGGTAACTTTTCTAATTGGGTATTATAGCACATTTTTGCCGATTTGTCAAGAATAAAGCTATCATATATCATAATTAAATGATTTATGTTTTTGGCTGTTTTACACAATATCTCATCACTAATATTTTGCATAAAAATAATTGAAATCACGGTGCAAAAGTTGTATAATATCAATAATCAAAGATGAAACTTTGATATAAACAGAGGTCATAAATTTTGAAAGGCGGAATGATAAAATGGCTAACAGAATGATACTTAATGAAACTTCATATTTTGGTGCAGGCTCTATCAGCGAGATAGTTACTGAGGCAAAGAAAAGAGCATTCAAAAAGGCTCTCGTTGTAACAGATCCTGATCTTATCAAATTTAATGTTGCAAAGAACGTTACAGACCTGCTTGACGGTGCCGGACTTGCTTATGAGACATTCTCACAGGTAAAGGCTAACCCTACTGTAAATGTAGTAAAAGGAGGTATCGAGGCATTCAAAAAGGCTGGTGCTGACTATCTTATCGCTATCGGCGGCGGTTCTTCGATGGACACTGCAAAGGCTATCGGCATCATCATAAACAACCCTGAGTATGCTGACGTTACATCTCTTGAGGGTGCTATCGACACAAAGAATCCTAGTGTTCCTATAATCGCTGTTCCTACAACAGCAGGCACAGCCGCAGAGGTAACTATCAACTACGTTATCACTGACGAGGATAAAAAGAGAAAGTTCGTTTGCGTTGACCCTCATGATATCCCAGTTGTTGCAGTTATCGACGCAAAGATGATGTCATCAATGCCTAAGGGACTGACAGCTTCAACAGGTATGGACGCTCTTACACACGCTATCGAGGGCTACACAACACTTGGTGCATGGGAGCTTACAGACATGATGCACCTCAAAGCAATAGAGATAATTTCACGCTCACTTAGAAAGGCTGTTGAGAACGATCCTCAGGGACGTGAAGACATGGCTCTCGGTCAGTATATCGCAGGCATGGGATTCTCAAACGTCGGTCTTGGCGTTGTTCACGGCATGGCTCACCCACTCGGTGCATTCTATGACACACCTCACGGAATTGCAAACGCTGTACTTCTTCCATATGTAATGGAGTACAACGCTGAATACACAGGCGAAAAGTTCAAATACATTGCAGAGGCAATGGGCGTTGACACAACAGGCATGAGCCAGGCTGAATACAGAGCAGCCGCAGTAAACGCAGTTAAGCAGCTTTCAAAGGACGTTGGTATCCCTGAAAAGCTCCACGAGATAGGCGTTAAGGAAGAGGATCTTCAGGCACTTTCAGAGTCTGCATTCGCAGATGTATGCACAGGCGGAAATCCAAGGCCTTGCACAGTTGAGTCTATCCTCGGCATCTACAAGACAGCATTCTAAAACAAAAGCATTTTATCTGCCCTCGGTTTTCGGGGGCAGATTTTTTCTTGTCCGAAAGGTGCATTTATGATATAATATATTTAAAGTGGATTTTAGGTTCATGGGGTATCATATATGATAAGATATTATAATGACTTATAGGGAGGAATTCTAATGAGATTACTTCTTGCTGAGGACGAGGTGGAGCTTGCAAACGCTCTATCGGCGGTACTCAAACACAAAAACTATTCCGTTGACGCAGTTTACAACGGCATTGACGCTTATAACTATGCTATCTCTCAGAAATATGACGGCATAATACTTGATATCATGATGCCGGGTATGAACGGCATCGAGGTGCTTACAAAACTTCGTGAAAAGGGTATTGACTCCCCTGTTCTTCTGCTCACTGCAAAATCAGATATCGAGGACAGGATAACGGGGCTTGACTCAGGTGCTGACGATTATCTCACAAAGCCTTTTGCTATGGGCGAACTGCTTGCAAGGATAAGGGCAATGACAAGACGCCGCACAGAGTTCGCACCGTCTACACTAACTTTCGGAAACGTTTCTCTGAACAGGCAAAGTTTTGAACTTGAAGGCCCAAAGGGTACTCAAAAGCTTGGCAACAAGGAATTTCAAATGATAGAAACTCTCATGCTCAACCACGGAACACTTATTTCAACGGAGCGTTTCATGGAAAAGATATGGGGCTATGATTCTGACGCTGAGATAAATGTAGTGTGGGTGTACATATCATATCTGCGTAAAAAGCTTGGGCTTATCGGTGCGGATATCGAGATAAAAGCCACAAGAGGCGTTGGATACACCTTAGAGGAACATCACAATGATTAAGCGTTTACAGCGGAAATTCGTTATTATCGCCGCTGTGTGCCTTCTTATCGTGGAACTTGCGATAGTCGGCGGCATAAACGGCGTGAACATTTATCAGACAAACAAAAATGCAGACGAACTGCTGAACATGATAATCGACAATGACGGCAGATTTCCTGAGTTTGACCCCATGGGCATGAAACATGACAAGCCGCAGAACGATTCAGACAGCAATGTTCAGCCTGAAAACAGAAAGCCTGACAGGCACAAGGGATTTAACGAGGAAACAAAATATCAGACGAGATACTTTGTTGTCTATGCTGACGAAAGCGGAGAAATAACAAAGGTAGACACAGGACACGTTGCGGCGGTGACAAGTTCTCAGGCGATAGAATATGGCGAAGAAGTGCTCAAAGGCGGTAAAAGCTCAGGCACGTCGGGAAACTATCGCTACAAAACCGGTGACACTGATAAGGGCAAAATGATAGTCTTTATGGACTGCCGCAGTGACGCCGCAACTAAAAACCGTTTTCTTCTTGTGTCATGTGCCATAGGTGCAGCAGGATATATACTTGTATGTCTGCTTATCATAATCTTCTCCAAGCGTGCTATCAGACCTGTTGTGGAAAGCTTTGAAAAGCAAAAACAGTTCATCACGGACGCAGGGCACGAGATAAAAACACCGCTTGCTATAATCTCCGCAAACACAGAAGTGCTTGAAATGGTTTCAGAGTCAAACGAGTGGACAGCAAGCATAAAAAATCAGATAACAAGGCTGAACGGTCTGCTGAAAGAGCTTTTGAGCCTTGCGAAAATGGAGGAGGAAAAGCCTGCTCTAACCATGTCTGACTTCAACATTTCTGACGCTGTTTATGACGCTGCCTCGCCTTTTGCAACGCTTGCGGAAACAAAGGGCAAAAAGCTCACAATAGATGTTGCCAACGGACTTACCTATCACGGCGACGAGGGTGCGATAAGACAGCTTGTTTCTATCCTCACGGAAAATGCGGTGAAATATGCTGACGAAGGCGGCGAGATAGCCGTAAAGCTTTTCACTTCTCATAATGGCAAGGAAACTGACCTAGAAGTTTCAAACACCTGCAAAGAACCTCCCCAGGGCGATCTGTCAAAGCTTTTCGACAGATTTTATCGTGACGACAGCTCACGGTCAAGGTCAAAAGGGGAGAAAAAAGGCGGCTACGGCATTGGGCTTTCTATTGCTCAGGCAATAGTCAGGTCGCACAAAAGCAAGATATCATGCAAAGCCGAAAACGGCATGATGATATTTACAGCACAGCTAAAATAACTGCAAAGCAGAGTGGTCATGAACCGCTCTGCTTTTTTATATGACATTTGTCACATGAAAAAAGTGACTTTGCTCACTGGCTTTTTGCAGGATAGTGTTGTATAATGATAATACAAACTAAGGGAGGTTTTTCTTATGGCTGAAACTATAGTAAAAATAGATAGCTTGGTAAAAAGATACAAGGAGCTTATCGCTCTTGACCATTTCGACCTTGAAATAAAAAAGGGGGAAGTATTCGGACTTCTCGGACCTAACGGCTCCGGCAAGACCACCACGATAAACTGCCTGCTCTCACTGCTGGCATATGATAAAGGCGATATCGAGATATTCGGCGAAAAAATGTCCCCTGTGAACTACGGGGTAAAAAAGCGTATCGGCGTTATAATGCAGAATGTTGCGGTGTTTGACGAACTGACTGTATACGAGAACATCGACTATTTCTGCGGACTTTACATAACCGACAAGGCGACACGAAAGAAGTATGTCGACGAGGCGATAGAATTCGTGGGGCTTGAGGACTTTGTGAAGTTTCACCCTAAAAAGCTTTCAGGAGGTCTGCTCAGACGACTTAACATTGCCTGTGGTATTGCACACAAGCCTGAACTTATCATACTTGACGAACCGACGGTCGCCGTTGACCCACAGTCAAGAAACAAGATACTTGAGGGCATTTTGCAACTCAACCGTGACGGTGCGACTATCATTTACACCTCCCACTACATGGAAGAGGTGGAGCAGATATGCAGCCGTATCGCCATAATGGATAAGGGCAGAAAGATAGCCGAGGGCACAACGGAAGAGCTTAAACGCATGATAAAGAACACCGAAACTATCACCGCCGAGATTCTTCAGCTGCCTGAAAATGTCCGTGAAGAGATAGAGGCTCTTGAACACGTTTACGAGGTTTCCTATGCCGACAACAAGCTCACAGCACGCTGCACTGGCGGACGGCACAATCTTATCGAGATACTGAAAATTTTGCAGGAAAATCAGGTGGGCTTTGGCAGCGTTTATTCTGAGCAGCCTACCCTCAATGACGTTTTCCTTGAAATAACCGGCAAGGCTCTCAGGGATAAGGAGTGATAGAATGTTCTCACACATATTCAAATATGAATTTAAAAGCTGTCTGCGGCAAAAAAGCATACTCTTCTGGCTCATAGCCTTTCCTATAATACTGGGTTGCTTTTTCAAAATGGCGTTTTCAGGCATATACGAAAATGACGTTGTATTCAAGGCGATACCTGTTGCAGTGACGAATATAGAGGAAAACGATATACTTAAACAGGTGCTTGAACAGATATCAGAGGGTGATGAGGCTCTTTTCAAGGTGACGTATACAGACATTGACAAGGCAGAAAAAATGCTTGAAAACGAAGATATCACAGGAATCATAAAAGCCTCTGACCTCTCACTTGAATTTGGCTCAACGGGTATCCAGCAGACCATTGTAAAGACTTTTGTTCAGCAATACAAAACTCAGGAAAAGATAATAACCGACACTGCAAAGAACGCTCCGCAAAAGCTTGATACTGTGATTTCTTCACTGTCAGAAAAGATAATTCCAAATGAGGATATACCTCTCCATGGCAACCCTGATATAACGATACAGTTTTTCTATAATCTTCTTGCCATGACAGCACTTTTCGGTTCAATGTCGGGTCTGTTCGTGGCACAGAAAAATCAGGGCGACCTGTCTGCACTTGGTGCAAGGCGGTGCTGTTCTCCAGTGAACAAGCTTACAAGCATAACGGCAACGCTCCTTGCTTTTCATGTGGTGGAAATGATATGCATGGTGATATCGGTGACGTTCCTGAGATTTGTGCTTAAAGTAGATTTTGGCAGCAAGCTCCCCCTTGTTTACCTTGCCGCAGTGCTGGGCGGAATAATGGGAATATCCATGGGATTTTTCGTTGGCTCTTTCCGCATAAAAGAGGGTGTAAAAATGTCTGTAGTCATGGCGGTATCAATGACCTGCTGTTTCTTCAGCGGTCTTATGTCAAACACCATGAAAGGCACTGTTGCAGAGCATTGCCCTATATTCAATGAAATAAACCCTGCCGCAGTTATCTCAGACAGTTTCTATTGTCTTAATCTCTACGAAGATTACAGGCGGTTCACGGTGAAGATAATTTCAATGGCGATATACACAGTGCTGTTCACCCTTGGTGGATATGTTCTTACAAGGAGGCGTAAATATGCAAGTCTTTAAGACCTTTATGAAAATACTCAAAACAAGGCTTACGTCTGCTTTATTATATCTCGTCATATTTATGGTCATAGCAGTAATAATGGCGGATACTGCAAAAGATAACAATGACTATGAGGACTATAAAATGTCCATATCCGTCATTGACCGTGACAACAGTGCCGAAAGCAAGCGTTTGCAGGACTTTATATTCAGCGGCAACAAAAAAGTAGAGCTTGCAGATGATGAAGACGAGGTCATCGACGCCGTTTATTATCAGCGTGCCAACTATGTTCTCTATATAAACAAGGGCTTTGGCGACAAGATAAACGCAGGGGATTTTGACGGACTTTTTGAGAATTTCAAAATGCCCTCCAGCTACGGCGGACAGCTTTTTGAAAGCAAACTTGACAGCTATCTTTCAAGCGTAAAGGCGTACATGGCGACAGGTGAAAACACAGAAAATGCCATGGAGCTTGCCCAAACGGCGGTTTCTCAGCAAGTTAATGCGGAACTGAAAAACTTTAACAACAATGGCGGAACAGGTATGCCGGCAATATTCGGCTACTATTTTCAGTATCTTGCATACGTTATGCTTTCCATGCTCATTGTTACTCTTTGCCCCGTTATACTGACGCTAAACAGAAAAGGCGTTCGTGAACGCACAATGTGTTCAAGTCTGACGTCAGCAAACTACAGCAGACAGACGGCTCTTGGGGCAAGCATTTTGGTGTTTAGCATATGGCTTTTGTTCATAATAGTCGCAATTATTTGGGGCAAAACGCTCAACGTGAAATTCTGGCTCGCCTGTCTTAACAGCTTTGTATATATCATTGCCGCCGCAGGCATAGCAATGATAATCGCACAGTTTGACCTGAGCGACAACGGCATAACTGCCCTATCGAACATAATCGGTCTTGGCATGAGCTTTCTTTGCGGAATTTTCGTGCCACAGGAATTGCTCACAGAGGGCGTTCTTGCAGTGGGAAGATTTTTCCCTGCATACTGGTACACCAAAGCCAACAATATGCTTTTCGGCATGAGCGGCGGAGTATTCAGCACAAAGGAATATCTTATCTGCATTGGTATTGAGGCACTGTTTGCGATAGCGTTTTTCGCTGTGGCTGCCCTGCTCGTGAAACAAAAGCGTGAAGGTGATGTTACTTCGCTTGCATAAGTTGACAATAATATGGCTGTGTGTTATACTCTTATTGTTACGGAGCTGACACGCAGCCTTTTTGTGTCAGCTAAAGAAGATCATAGACGAAAAAGAGGAAGAAATATGAAGAGATTACAGCTTGACAAAAATGCAAAGCTCACAGGCAGAGTATATTTTAAAGACGAGGTAATGTGGCTTGGCCTTTCAGGCAGCGGTGCATCATTCACTTTTGACGGCACAAAACTCGTGTTAAAGTTCAAAGGCGACAAGATAGCAGTTGGCGAAAACCCTATCGACTATGCAAGGATAGCCGTTTATGTTGACGGCAAAAGAGTAGTTGACGAGATGATCGACTGTGCAGAAAAAGAGGTCACGGTAATAGACCGCACGGAAAACGCTCAGTCAGTTGTGGAGATAATAAAACTTTCGGAATCTCCAATGTCAGCGATAGGCGTTGAGGCTTTTGCTGAGGGCAGTGCTGAGCCACTTCCTGAAAAGCAGCTCAAAATAGAATTTATCGGCGACTCTATAACCTGCGGCTACGGCGTTGATGACGAGGACGAAAACCACCAGTTCACCACTGCTACTGAGGACGTTACAAAAGCCTATGCCTACAAGACTGCAAAGGCACTTGACGCTGAATACAGTATGTTTTCAGCCAGCGGCTACGGTATAATCTCAGGCTATACTGAGGGTGACGAACCTATAAGCGAACAGACCATTCCGCAGTTTTATTGCAGCTATGGTTTTTCAAGAGGCGATTTTGCAGGCACTGCTCCGCAGGATATCCCATGGGGTTTCAGCAAATATGTTCCACAGATAATCGTTATAAATCTCGGCACAAATGACGATAGCTATTGCCGTGACTACAAGGACAGACAGGCGGCGTTCTCAAAGCTTTATGCTGATTTTCTTGCAGTTGTTCGTGAAAAAAATCCACAGGCTTATATTCTATGCACTGTGGGCATAATGGGCGAGAGGATATTCCCTGCTGTTGAAGAGGGCATAAAGATATATCTTAAAAGCCATGCAGACAGCAAGATAAGCTCAATGATGTTCCACGAGCAGGACGGAGCAAACGACGGCTTTGCGGCAAACTGGCACCCTACAGAAAAGACCCACAACAAGGCAGCTGCGGTGCTTACGGAAAAGCTCAGAGAGATAATAAAAAGCATATAAAAAGAACGGCAGTCGGTAAAACGGCTGCCGCTTTCGTTTTATTTTACGCCAATTCTCATTCTGTAGCAGAAAGAGCAGGAAAGCATGGCTAGTTTCAGAACTGTTCTTTGAAAGCTTTTTTCCTTATAAGAAAACATATTTCAGCACGAAAAGCACCGCCAGCACATACATGAGAGGAGTGATATCCTTACGCTTTCCGCAAATGAGATTTATAACAACGTATGAGATTATTCCAAGGGAGATACCCTCTGAAATGCTGTAGAAGAGCGGCATTGAAAGAATACACAGATATGCCGGTATCGCCTTTGTGTAGTTGCCGTCGTCAAACTTTATGTCAGTGATAGAACTGAACATAAGGAAACCTACAACTATAAGTGCAGGGGCTGTTGCAAATGACGGGATAGCCGTGAAGATAGGTGCAAAGAACATTGACAGTGCAAAAAGCACTGCTGCTGTGATCGAAGTCAGACCTGTTCTGCCGCCTGCCGCAACGCCTGCTGAGGACTCAACAAATGTTGTGGTCGTGGAAGTGCCAAGGACTGCACCTGCTGTTGTGGCAACTGCGTCAGCGAGAAGTGCAGGCTTTATCTGCGGAAGTCTGCCGTCCTCATCAAGCATATCTGCTTTTGAGCACACGCCGATAAGCGTTCCAAGAGTATCGAAAAGGTCAACGAACAGGAACGAGAACACCACAACGATAAAGTTGAAGATACCTACGCTGTGCATATCAATGTTAAAGCACTGACCGAATGTTTCGCCAAGCTTTGAAAAGTCCGTAAGTGACATGGTCGGAAAAAGCGAGTTGTAACCGCTCTCGGCGTCAGGAACATACAGTCCCACAAGCTGACATATCATGCCGATCACCCATGTTGCGACAATACCGATAAGGATAGAGCCACGGACGTTCTTGATATAAAGGATAATGGTTATGAAAAGTCCCACGATAGTGAGAAGTGCACAAATGCCTGAGGTGGTGAAATTCTTGCGGAAACCTGTTATGGTAACAAGGGTCGCAGAGCTGTCAACACAAAGTCCTGCATTTTGAAGTCCGATAAAGGCAATATAAAGACCGATACCGACAGACACCGCCTTTTTGAGCACCACAGGGATAGCGTTGAATATCGCCTCTCTCACGTTTGTGAGGGAAAGCACGATGAAAACTATTCCCTCGATGAACACCGCCAGCAGAGCCACCTGCCATGGGTAGCCATAGCCTGCCACAACTGTATAAGCCATATAAGCGTTAAGTCCCATGCCTGCTGAGAGCACGAACGGCAGATTCGCCATAAGTCCCATGCAAACTGTTCCGATAACAGAGGCTATACAGGTGGCAAGGAGCACGGCGGTAGGATCCATGCCCGTGCTGCCGAGAATACTCGGATTTATGGCAAGGATATATGCCATTGTCATGAAAGTCGTCACGCCCGCCATTATTTCAGTTTTCACGTCGGTGTGATTTTCTTTCAGCTTGAATAATTTTTCCGTCATATTTTATTATGCCTGCGTTGCAGACATTTCCTCCTTTCAATATGGGGATACTATCTTATTATACCGATTTTACAGCATTTTTCAACTATCATTTGTTAATTGAATAAAAATTAATCTTTTATTACCCACTGACTGTTGAGCCAGTAGATGCGGTTCTCTATCCAGTTGAAAAGGTCCTCCGCAGAGTCAGGACCCCACTCTTCGCCTTTTCTAAGGTCGGCGTCATATTCCTTGAGATACTCACGCTCAGTCTTTACACAGCCCTGCATGAGCTTATCTTTGTTCATATCCGTCCATTTTTCCTTGACCGTATCCATGAACCAATCCTGCTTGCAGAGAACTATGAACCATGGGTTTGAGCGGTCGCCGTTTTTGTTCACAAAATTCTGGTCTGTGAATGCAGCGGCGTAATATTTCTCAGTGCTGTCATTATAAGCCCAGTTAAAATCCCATGGAGAAGTAAATTTCAATTTCGGGCACTTGCTGTCTTTTGAAAGATCTACGCACATATAGAAACTTCCCTCGCCGCAGTCATAATCATGGACTATCTCATAGAGAATGTACATATCCCTCACGGAATCAATATCCATAACTGCACTTACAGCCTCCTGAGCAGAAGTCGCCTCAGAGTCCACAAGGTCATAATTTTCATCGAACTTGTAATACTTGCCGTTCTCGCAAGCCTCATAAACTATCTTGAAAAGTCCGTTGAGATACTTGTCGATAAAATCTATTTGATTTTGCGAATAGAGGTCATTCTTTATGGAATATTCAGCAGGCACGAACTGCCTTGTTTCACCGTTTATGTCAGTGACCGTGGCATTCTCATAGTCCATGCTTATATAATGATTGTCCTCTTCGCTTTCGGCATAGTTGTCAAGCTCAAGGTAGTAGCCGATATCGGTATCAGTATAGCCCTCCTCAGGCTCAGAGATATCCACTCTGTTAGGATTTATCTGACACTGCTCGCAAAGCTCATAGACACCCTTGAACTCCTCGTTCACATAAAGGTACACAAGCTGACCGTCAGAGCAGAAATTGCCGTCGCCCATGATAGTTCTGCCGAAACGGAATGCAATATCGTTTCTAATAAGATCCCAGTCAGATTTCAGCAGCACCCAGCTTTTGCACTCAGCACCGTTATTCAGTCCCAGCATATTTGTCTTTTTATCAAACTTTATCCTGTATGGCACTTGGTTTGACAGTATCTTGTTCACGTCGCCGTAAAAAGCACTGGAATTTCCCCTGACCTTGATGCCTGCCGACGCCTCGCTTATCTCCATATCATCGTCGCAGTTAAAAACGTCTACAACGCATGAGGTGTATTTCTCCCTTGACGCAATGAGGTCGTCAGGTGCAGTTGTGACGCTTATTACAGGAATCTTGCTTTGTGACTGTATCTTTTCCTTAAAGCTGTCTTTCTCCGTTTTGTCAGCACTCAGTCTCTCATATGTGGCAGGCTCAGGGTTTATGACCTGCTTTGTTGTTTCAGGCAACGTCACAACAGGTTCAGCCGTTGTGGTGACAGCCTGAGAGTCAGCCGAACTGCTCTCCGCCTTTGAACTTTCCCCGGTTTCCTTTGCACAGCCTGTCAGCACAGAACCCGTCATGATCAGTGCACAGGCAGCTGCGAATATCCTTTTATCAAAATTATTTTTCATAATATAGCCTTTCCATTCATTGTGCACAACGCACATATTTCCAACATACGGCTTATATAATTATAGCATATTGACAAAGATATTACAATGTGCTATAATCATAAAAGTTCATGTTATTATTTATGCACTAATCACTATCAGACAGGAGATTTTTACAATGTTCATACCAAATGACAAAAGATACGATAAAATGCTTTACAACCGCTGCGGAAAAAGTGGACTTAAACTATCGGCTGTATCGCTGGGATTCTGGCAGAATTTCAGTTTAAAAAACAATTTCGAGAACATGGAAAAAATGGTGCACACTGCATTCAACAGCGGCATAACACATTTTGACCTTGCAAACAACTACGGCAATCCATATAACGGCTCGGCAGAGGAAAACTTCGGCAGGATACTTGACCGTGGCATGAGAGAGTTTCGTGACGAGATGTGCATTTCCACAAAGGCGGGCTACGAAATGTGGGCAGGGCCTTATGGGGACAGGAACGGTTCACGAAAATATCTCACCGCAAGTCTTGACCAGTCTTTAAAAAGAATGGGACTTGAATATGTTGACATTTTCTATCACCATGTGAGAGATCCTGAAACACCTCTTGAGGAAACCGCTTTGGCACTGGACAATGCTGTAAGGCAGGGCAAGACTCTTTATGTGGGCATATCGAATTACAACCGTGCGGACACAGCCGAAATGCTGAAAATTTTCCGTGAGCTGAAAACGCCGTTTGTGCTCAATCAGCCTTCATATTCCATACTCAACCGCTGGATAGAGGACGACAAGCTTGATGAACTGGCAATTTCAGAGGGCTTTGGCATAGCAGTTTTCTCGCCGCTTTATCAGGGCTTTCTCACCAATAAGTACCTCAAAGGTATCCCGGCAGATTCAAGAGTAGGCAGGGGCGAAACGTGGATTGGAAATGAACTTGACAGCGAAATGATCGAACGGCTTGGAAAGCTTGGTAACATTGCACAGTCGAGAGGTCAGACGCTTTCGCAAATGGCACTTTCATGGGTGCTGCACAACAAAGCTGTTACAACTGTGCTCATAGGTGCGAGCCGTCCTGAACAGATAACGGAGAACATTGGCTGTCTTGATCGCCTTGATTTCACCGACGCAGAGCTTGCCGAAATTGACAGACTGGCAAAAAGATAACAAAGGCAACACCTCACGATATTTGTGACGCAAATAAAAAAACCGCTGAAGTTTTATACCTCAGCGGTTATTTTTATACTTTGACTGCATTTTCACGTTCAGCACGACTGTTGAACTCTTCAGGGGTGGTGAATGTCGGAACCATTTTGTGCAGAGCGTTTATCGCTATCTGCTCGTCATTTTTCTGTGCCGCTTTCGTTAAGCTGAAAAGCTGTTCGGCGAACTTTTCCTGATCGATATCTATCTGCTTGCCCACGAAAATAAGCTCATTGTCAGTTTTCTGCAAGCCTTCTTCGTTCATGAGCAGCTCTTCCCTTATCTTCTCTCCCGGTCTTAATCCCGTGAACTTTATCTCAACGTCCTCATACGGTCTTTTACCATACATTCTTATAAGGTTTTCTGCCAGTGCAACGATACGGACAGGCTTGCCCATATCAAGAACGAATATCTCGCCGCCCTTTGCAAATGCCGCAGATTCAAGCACAAGGCTCACCGCCTCTGGGATAGTCATGAAATACCTTATTATGTCAGGGTGAGTTACTGTAACAGGTTTGCCCTGCTCTATCTGACGTTTGAAAAGCGGTATCACAGAGCCGTTTGAACCAAGCACGTTGCCGAAACGTGTTGTCACAAAGTCTGTACAGCCCTCTTTCTGTTGTGAAAGATACTGTATTATCATCTCGCAGCAGCGTTTTGACGCACCCATAACGTTTGTAGGGTTCACCGCCTTATCGGTAGATATCATAACGAACTTCTTTACATTATGGAACTGTGCCAGCGACGCCACGTTGAATGTACCCACGATATTATTTTTTATCGCCTCCATTGGAGAGACCTCCATAAGAGGGACGTGTTTGTGTGCCGCCGCATGGAAAATGATATCAGGCTTATATTTGCCTATTATCTGATTCATTCTGTAATAATCACGAACAGAGGCGATAAGGGTAACGAGGTCAAGAGAATGACCATATTCCATTATAAGCTCCTGCTGTATCTCGTAGGCATTGTTTTCATAAATATCGACGATTATCACCTGTCGAGGCTCATATTTGGCTATCTGCCTTACAAGCTCTGAACCGATACTTCCGCCGCCACCTGTTACCATGCAGACCTTGCCGTGTATAAAATCACGGACATCCTTATTGTCAAATGTAACAGGCTTTCTGCCCAAAAGGTCCTCGACCTTTATGTCATGGACCTGAGCAAGAAGTTCAGGCTTATTTGAATCCTTAAAAACAAGGTCAGAAATAAACGGTATTACCTTTACAGGTATGCTTGTTTTTGAACAAAGGTCAAGTATTCTTTGGCGATCGTCCTCCATGCAGGAAGGGATAGCAAAAACTATCTGCTCGATATTCATTTGATTGGCATACTTTGCGATCTCGTTAGTCGTGCCCACGACCTCTACACCCTCGATATAAGAGCCTGTCTTTGAAGTATCGTCATCTATTATGCAGATAGGCAGATAGCTTACCTGATCCGGCTTTGAACGTCTTACCGTTCCGAGCATTTCCCGTATCATGGTCCTGCCCGCTTTTCCTGCACCTATGACCATTGTACGCTTTACACGCGAACCGTCATGGTTTACCTCTGTTATCTCAATAAACGTCTGCTTAAAAATAAACCTGAATAGGCACACGCCCAAAGCTGTTATCACAACCTGCAATGCTATATAAGCTGGAGGCAGATAATCCTGCGTCACATATATGAGTGCAGTCGCTATAAGCACGCCTGCAGCACTTCCAGTCAGGCATGATATGTAATCTCTTGCACTGAAATAACGCCACATTTTGCTGTATGCACCAGTTATAAACATCAGTGCCGCACAGCATACCATGCTATATACCGCAGATATAAACAGCTGTCTTGGCGTCAGAGAGACGTGGTGCAGTCCTTTGAGCACATAGTCAGAAAGCAACGCCGCCACGACAACTATAAAAGCGTCGGCAATGCCAAGCACAAGTTTTCTGAATCTGAAATTTTTCAGTAGACCCTTCATTTGTTCTCTTCGTCCTTTGATATTATTTGTCTGTCAATATCTGTAATGTTCTTTCTATACCTGTTTCGATAGTGTAAACAGGCTGCCAGCCAAGGGCCTTTATCTTCTTGCTGTCAAGGCGAGCCTTTGTTGCCTTGCTGTAGCCAAGCTGTTCAGTTTTGTCAGGCAGCTCGAAAACTACCTTTGCACCTGAAAATCCTGCAATAAGTGCCGCAAGGTCTTTAAGTCTGATATCCGACTTCTCGTCAGCGATATTGTAAGCCTCACCGTCAACGCCCTTGAGGATAACAGTCAGCAGACCGGTAACAGCGTCAGGGGCATAGGTATAGGAATAATACTGATTGCCCTCGCTCTTGAGGACGATATCCTCGCCTGCAATGCCCTTCTTGATAAACTGAGAGATAGCCTTTGTATCTGATTTGAGCATAGTTGCACCGTAAGAACGTGTAAGTCTAGGGATAACAACGTCCATATCCTTTGCACGTCTGTAAGCCTGACAGAGAGCCTCGCCGCATCTTTTGCTTTCAGGATAGCCTGCACGGAGAGTGTTGCAGTCGATATATCCGCAATATTCCTCATCAAAAAGCTCTGTATCTCCACGGTTCTCGCCGTATATCTCGTTTGACGATGCAAATGCAAAACGCTCTGTGCCATGTTCAGCAGCGAAATCAAGAAGATTTTTCAGACCGATTATATTTGACGCTATCGTGCCAATAGGGTCAGTAGAATAAGCTACAGGGTGGGTATTGCTTGCCAGATGCAGCAGAAAATCCACCTTTCCCTCATAGCTGTCCAAAGGCAGGTTGATATCATGGGACACGAAAGAGAAAGTGTCCATATCCATATATTCGCCGAAAACGGCCTTAGCCTTTTCCACACTTCTTCCCATAGCGATAACATGGCAGTTCATGCCGTTATTAATATTTCTGTACATAAGCACGTCGGTGAGAAAGCTGCCAATAAGACCGCTCGCACCTGTTATAAGAAAGCTTTTACCGTTAAGCTTTTCCCACGGAAGGTCGCAGCCAGCTGCTGCGGCAACGTCCTGCTTATACTTCAAATTATCTATCATTACTTGACTCCTTTACTTCAGCCAGTTATCCTTATCGGCTTTAAGATAAGCCTTGAACATCTCCAGGTCGTCCTTAGTTGTGAGCTTGATATTTTTATCAGAGCCTGCTGCAAAATAAAGTCTTTCGCCCAGTTCGACCATCATAGTGTTGGTATATGAAGAGCCGTAAATGCCTATTTCCTTTTCAAAAGCCTCATGATAAGCCCAATCGAGCTTGCCAAACTTATAAGCCTGAGGAGTAGAAACTCTTCTGAGTGTTTCACGAGGGATATACTTTGTAGTCGATATCTCATCGTCAACAACAAATATCTGCTCGTTATAAGGCATAGAAGTAACAGCGTTGCCGTACTTTTCGCATTTAAGGATAACGTCAGTAAGGACAGTTTCATCAACCAGCGGACGGATACCGTCATGGATTATAACGATATCGTCAGGGCCGCACTTATCCTCAAGGTTATAGACGCCGTTTCTGATAGACTCCTGACCTGAACTGCCGCCCTTAACTATCCATTTGAGCTTAGTGATACCGAACTGCTTTGCATAAGCCCACACAACGTTCTCCCAGCCCTCGATACAAACCAACTCGATAGCGTCGATCTGAGGGTGTTTCTGAAAACCTTCAAGGGTGTAGATAAGCACCGGCTTGTCATATACATTGATAAACTGCTTAGGGATATCCTGTCCCATACGGTGGCCGCTGCCACCTGCGATCAAAACTGCAACATTCATTATTATCTGCTCCTTAAAAATGATTTATTTAGATCAAACTCCACAAATTCGTGGAGAGAAACTCGTTTGTCCTCTGGCGGCAGCTGCATATAGTCGCCATAAATGTGAGTGAGATATGCGTCTGCGTCTTCGGGACCATAAAAATTCATGTTCTCAAACCTATAAAGCACAGGTTTTCCAAAGATATCTTTGTCAACTATCTCACGTTCATAATAATTTCCCATGAGATTTCCCACATACTTGCTGTCGTCATAATCATGCTCACGGCAAAGTCTGTATATCTCCTTTTGCAATTTGACTTCGTTAAGTATACTGTCAGGTATGAAGTCAGACAGCATTATTGCAGCATTTTTTACCAGACTTCTGCCGGGTCTTACAGTAGACTGCCTTGTATACAAAAGGCGTTCAAGCTTGAGTATCGGTTTATAGTTCTGCTTTACCTCGGCAGGAGTGTTTCCAACACCGTCTAAAGGAAAAACGTCAATGTACAGACCACGTCTTAATCTTATTTTGCCCTTTTGCACCATTGTTGTCTCTGTATCATATACCTTGCTCGCCAGATAAGCACACCTGTCCTTGAGATTGGCATTTTCCTCAACTATAAATCTGCCAAACTTTTTATGGTCGGTAAGTCTGAGAAATTTCTCATAATCTTTTCGTGGCATACCAACGTCTATATCGTCGTCCCAAGGAATAAAACCGCTGTGACGAAGTGCACCCAAAAGAGTACCGCCAAGCATGTAATAACGCAGTCCATTTTTTGAACAAAAATCATGGAACCATATCATTATTTCCAATATTCGGTTCTGACTTTCTTTTATATCAAACATATCGATGCTCCTTACAAAGTTATTTTCTGACAATACCTTTAACTTTATTCAGCAAAAGTTTCATCTCATTTATTTCCCACAGGAAGTTCACTGCAAACACTGCAACAAAAGTAAGTGCGGCATACACTATTCCATACAATACAAAAGAACCCCAGCCTGCTACATTACCGTTTATAAACCTGCTGAAAACAAAGCACATTACAACAGACACAAGCACATTTCTCAGCACTCTAAGTAAAGATTTCTTTAAAGTTCCATTTACAAGATGGCGAGAGGTGTAGACTATGCAGTCTGTAGTTCTGTAGGCATATGAGCATATAGTTCCTATTACTGCACCGGCTATGCCAAGCTTGAATATCAACACTATTGAAACGGTAAAGTTGATAATAGCCTCAGCAAGTGCACGATACTGTGTCTGTTTGTAGTGACCCGCTGCACATATCATTGTCAGTGATGGTATACGGATACTCTGCATCACTCCCATAACAACAAACAGCACTGCTATCAAAGGTCTTGAATAATCCGCATCTGTTGCACCCTTTGTGTATATCTCAACAAAAGGTAAAAACAGCATATACATACAAGAAAACAGCACAGCTATACACATCAGGAATATATACTCAAAAGTCGAATAGGCTCTCTTCAGTTCTTCATCCTTCTTCAAAGCAAAAAGTTCTCCAAATGTTGGCACTAAAGCATTAGAAAGAGAATTGAAAAGTGAAGAGAACGTAGTATTGACCAGGTTATAAACATAGTAAACGCTTGCCTCAATAAGAGACCTTGCACCAAGGCAAATGGTTATCAAAACAATGTCTGTGTTATTGCATATAACTCCTACCACCTGATGAAAAAGTGCATTCCACCTTTGCGGTATAACGTTGTTGGCTGCACCCTTTTCACAGGGATAATCAAAACTTATACGCTCATATTTTCTGCGAACGTAAACAATAACTATAACACTTCTCAACACATAGATAAGGGTTGCTGCACCTTTGACGATAACAACATTTTCCCTGAAATATATAAGCAGCAGTGAGACTGCTACGTTGAGAAACGTGCCAAGGGTCTGAACGTTATTGATAACATACAGCCTTTGATCCGCCGTAAGCAGGACACGATATTTGCCAAGCACATAATAGTCCACAAGGTTACTGCCTGCAAGTACAAGTATCATAAGTCTTGTTGTGATCGAATCTGCCTGCCCTTTGACTATTATAGGATAGACGATCATTAGAATTACAAGCAGCAGCGTGTAAAGTATACCTGAGTGAAAATAAAACTTCTTGGTATAGCTCAACATTCTGTTACGTTCGTCGATATCCCCATTAGCAAGCGGAACATAAAGTCCCAATACCGATGCAGCACTTATGCCTGCCTCAACAAGAGAGAGGTAAGACAAAAACTGCGTTACAGAAGAAATCATACCATTTATGGCTGAACCATAAACTGTGATAAAGAAATGAGGCAGAATAAATCCTGACACAGCCATTGCAAACTGCATAAGAATTACAGAAAATATGTTTTTTAAAGCCTGTTTACTTTTCATATATTCTATTTCCTAACCAATTCTTCAATAAGATCAAGCCATTGCTGTAGTATAGTTTGTTGACTGAACCTGTCAATATCACAATGTGCCTGTTCAGACATACTTGTCCTAAGCTCTTTGCTGTCAGCAAGTTCTGCTATACGCTTTGCCATGATATCAACATCATATGGTGGAACGAGATAGCCATTCTTTTCGTCAGTTATTATCTCTTTCGGACCAGAGTTTATATCAAAGCTTACCAGTGGCAGCTTATAACACTTGCCTTCCAGTAACACAAGCGGCATACCCTCACGGTATGACGGCAAAACAAGCAACGCCGCTTTTCTATACACTGACTCCACGTCATCAGTTCTGCCCATAAGTTTCAATTTATCATTAAGTCCAAGGCGATCTACCTCAGCAGAGATCTCATCAAAAGTTTCTCCGTCACCGTAAACCTCCCACGTCCAATCATCGTTACGCTCACTGAAAAACTTTTCTGCGACCTTTACCATAAGATCATATCCCTTTTCAGGGCCAAATCTTCCCAAGGAAACAATAGTATGCGAATCGCTGTCATATGAGCAATTCTTGCCCTTTTCAAACTCCTCTGCATCTATCCAGTTATAAATACATCTGCATTTTTTCTCACTGAGATGAAAATATTTCATATAATCATTTCTTGAAACTTCTGTCAATGAAATAGTTCTGTGGCAAAGCAAAGTAGCAATTTTCCTAATCATTCTAGCACTGTTATCATTATACTTGCCCATACAGGAGCTATGATCGCAAAAAATAAGTTTTGTTCTGCAAAAAAGTCTAACAAACGCTGACGGACCAGCCGGAGTATAGCCTTCAATAATAGCTACATCAATATGTCTTTTTTTGAAATAACTCGTTAAAAACTTAACAGCATATGGTATCTGCTGTCGTAATCTAAGGACAGGCAATTTAGCAAAATTTATCTTAATACCACTGTTTAATTTGTATGAGTTGTTTAAATGATCACCACATAGAGATACTATACTAACATGATAATATTTGCTCATATTGTTTGCAACTGTTATAGAAGCCTTGTTATCCCCAGCAAGCACAGATGCATCATATAAAACAAAACATACTTCTAACATAAAGAAATGCTCCTTCCCTATTGCTGTTATCTGTAATAACATTAATCACCATTTACATCAATGCTTTGTTGATTTTTTTTAATTGATAATAATATATGTCTTACAAACTCAAATCCATTTGTTATGTGAAGTACCTTTGCCGCAACAGCAATCATAATTACCGCTACCAATGTTCCACGTCTGAATGCCACGCCTATGATACCATCAAACTCACCTCTTGGTGCAAACAGCAGAGGTGATACCATGAGCATAAAAAAAGTTGATTTGATCGGCTTGGAATAGTGTATCTGATTTATCTTGTCCATCACATAACCGTATAAAAAGCTGCCTGCGGCAATTCCTATATAACCAAGATCATGGTAAAGCTCTGCAATGTAACTTGTGCCGATTCCATGACCTGCAAGATACGTATCCTCACCATAGACAAAGCACGTCATAAGAGCTGCAAATGAATGACCATTGTAAGCATACTCAAGGGTATTGCCTGAGCCACCCTGATTTAAAATATTTGACATTATACTGCTTATTCCATAAGCTCTGTCAGGAATAATATCTCTGAGATGATATCCATATTTTATAGGATTTATACTGCTGCCCTGCATACTGAAAAAGTCTGTCACTCCGCTGAATAATCCGTTGAGTTGAAAACCCTTGCCGGTTCGTATGCTGTCAAAAACATACAGACCTATTAGAACAAACGGTGCACAGATAACGAGGATTATAACATACTTTTTCTTCAGCCATACTTCGCCGCATCTGTTTCTGATAGAAAAATAAATAAGCACAAAAAAAGCTGCTGCCATAACAGGGAAACGCTGTCCTGTCAATAACGTACCCACATTATATACAAGATACAATATTATCGGCAGCCTAGCCTCTCTCTTTTTGGGAAAAGTAGCAAGAAAAACAAAAAATGCCGCAGGACAAAATATTTGCAATTTGTCAACGATCCAAGGCACCGACGCACCCATACCGTTTTGATAAGACTCCACATATCCAACATTTCTTATATTGATTATCTCAATAATCAGTCTTATAAAATAAAAGATATATGTAAAATAAAACACCAGCTTAGACACTACTCTAAGCTCATTTACCATACCTCCCATATTATAACGCTGACATTTCAGCCTTTTACGATCTGGCATATTTTTATCCCGCTTTTTGAAATAGCCATATCCAAAAGCCGAGAACAAAAGAGCTATCGTGATAGAAATAAAAGTATGGCGGTTTGAAGAAACGTCATCAAACATCAGGTACTCGCAAACGCCAGTAAACTGATAAATGACCTCACGCCCCATTAAAAAGGTGAACAACGCTGCCAAAAAGCTGAGTATCACGACATTTTCATTTGGATGTCTGAGATAGTGAACAGCCATTGTCAGCCATGTTGTAAACATCAGAGTAAAAAAGAAATCGCCTGTCATAATTAAAGAAAAAACAAAAACAGCAATGGGTATTATAAGAAAACACAGCCTACTATATTCTATTTTCTTTAGCATGACACGACCTCCCACCACTATATTATTTTTTGATCTTAGTTTTCAGACCTTTGACCAATCCTTTAAAAGTACCTGCACCGTAGCTGATATGGAATATCGGGAACAGCAGAGTTGTAAGCACCTTTTGCGGCAATCTCAACTTGTTCCTGAATGATTCAGCAATATCAAGAAAGAAATATACTATAAATTCCAGTGCAAAAAGCGGTCTGAATATTTTAAACTTCTTTGAGAACAGCGAAAGCAATGCACCTATTATCGAAAGATCAAATGCAAAAGGTATAAGATATTTTATCCCCATTACACCCGGATGACAGAGCTTTGTATAACCTACTGCATTTCCATTGGCAAAAGACATCTGTGCGAACGAAGAAACCTTGTCCCTGCAATAATAAGTACAGTAAATATCTCCTGCCATAAGGACTTTACCGCCATTTTTTCTGATCCTATAATTAAACTCATTGTCTTCACTTCTTGGCAGCGAAGTATCAAAAAGTCCTATCTTATCAAAAAGTTCTCTGTGAAATGCACCAAATGGAACAGTATCAACATATGCGGTTTCCTGAGATACACGGAAAGTTGAATTGCCAACGCCGAATTTTGACGACTGGACCTGAGCAATACATTCTCCGACACTTCCTCTTCCCTTTGTGATACAGTATCCGCCAACATTCCAAGCGTCTGTTGTTTCAAGATAATATACACATCTGCTTATGTAGTTTTCAGGAAACTCAGCGTGTGCGTCCATACGGATTATGATATCGCCCTTTGAATTTTCCACACCAATATTAAAAGCATACGGTGCTGTTTTGTTTTCGTTGTTCAAAACGCAGCCAATAAGGCCATACTTTTTTAGATCTTCTTTTATCAAACGAATGGTATCGTCACAAGAACCACCGTCAACAAATAGCCACTCAATTAATTCGTGTGGATAGTCCTGCCCAGCCAAAGATCTTATAAGTTCACTGATATATTTTTCTTCGTTAAGAACAGGGATTATAACAGAAACCATTTTACAATTATCAGACATTTTATCCTCCGCTATTTCAAAACCGCAATAACAGTATCTATCATTATAAAGATATCCTCAGCTGCTGAAAATTTTCTTATATCATAAAGATTATATTTCATCTTCTGAGGCAATACCTTATTTATGTAGACCATATCAACGTCATCAGCCGTTTCCAGTAATTCAGCCTCGTCCTTATATTTAATGCTTGCAGTAGAAGTAACACCTGCAGGCATAAGAAGTGTTGCTATCATCTTAGGAGTATACTTTTCCACATATTTCGGAACTTCAGGACGAGTTCCTACAAATGACATATCGCCAAGGAAAATATTGAACAGCTGAGGAAGTTCATCAAGCCTATATTTTCTCAAAACTCCTCCGACCTTAGTTATACGCATATCATTGTCTACGGTTACCTGAGAACCGAGCTTGTCTGCGTCCTTTACCATTGTCCTGAACTTAAATATCTTGAATCTCCTACCATACTGCGTAACACGTTCCTGACAGAAAAGCACCCCACCCTTGGAGTCTGCCGCAATAAGCAGCGAAATGATCGCCAAAACAGGGAGCAGTACAATTATCATGACCAGCGACACCACAACATCAAAGCACCGCTTTACACGCAGGCTGAAACCCTTTTTGGCAAGTATATCATAATACTCACGGACTTCCTTTGTCTGCATAAACTTAGGCAGATCTTCCCACTTTTTCAACATCAGTCTACATACCCCTAAATATAATCTTTAAGAATTTTAGTATAATTTTCTATAACATACTCGACCTGTTCGTCCGTCAGACAAGTATGCAGCGGCAAAGTGATCTCATTTTCAAAACGAGCATAAGCATTAGGATAATCTTCTATTCTGAAACCAAGCTGCTTGTAGGCCGTGAACATAGGCAGCGGCTTGTAGTGCACATTGCAGGCAATGCCTGCCTCAGCCATTTTTATTATTATCTCATTCCTTTGTTCAAGTGTTATCCCTGGAACTCTTGTTATGTACAAATGTCCTGAAGATGTATGGTCACTTGTATAGTGAGGAAGAACCGAAACTCCCATAGGCACAAACGCAGCGTCATATCTGCTGATGATATCTTTTCTTCTCTCCAGCATACCAGCGTATCTATCAAGCTGTTTAAGACCCATTGCAGCCGCAATATCAGTCATGTTGCACTTATACCATGTTCCAACTATATCATATTCCCATGCACCAAGCTTGACCTTTGAAAATGCATCTTTGCTCTGACCATGCAGACTGAACAGCTGGAGCTGATGATAAAGCTCATCGTTATCAATACCGTCTATGTTTCTCCATGTAAGGGCTCCGCCCTCTGCTGTGGTCAGATTCTTTACAGCATGAAAGCTGAAACTTGAAAAGTCTGCAATACTGCCGACCATTCTGTCATGCCATTTTGCACCAAAGGCGTGTGCTGTATCAGCATTGACGCTTATCCTGCCCATAGCCTGCTGTATTTTATTATCGCTTGGCTTAAAAAGAGCCCTTTTTCTTTCGACAATATCAAACACTCTGTCATAGTCGCAAGGCACTCCGCCCAGATCAACAGGTATGATGACCTTTGTCTTATCTGTTATGGCAGCCTCAAGAGCGTCATAATCCATTTCAAGGCTGTCCTTCTGAGTATCTATCAGCACAAGTTTCGCACCGACATGACGTACCACTGATGCAGATGCAGTGTATGTATACGCTGACGTTATGACCTCGTCACCCTCGCCGATGCCAAGAAGTCTAAGAGCCATTTCTGCACAAGCTGTCTGCGAATTAAGGCAGCAAGCCTTTTCCGTGCCTATGTATTCAGCTATCCGCTTTTCAAATTCCTTGGTCCTCGGACCAGTAGTTATCCAACCGGATCTCAATGCCTCAGTTATTTCTTTTATTTCCAGTTCAGAAATATCAGGTGGTGAAAATGGTATGTTCATTATTATCGCCTCTCTGTATAATTTAACACAGTTTTTATCTTTGCAAATATGCATTGAGTACAATTTATACACAATACTTCATATTACTTTATTTTATCACACTGCTCGCCAAAAGTCAACGACATATTTTACAATTTTGCGATAATATTGTTCAGTTGTCAATGATAGGTGACACATCTTCTCAAAAAATAATGTTAAGTAAC
>ERZ1027056.155-NODE-155-length-38740-cov-16.394856_pt1 | contig 38740 bp, 39 predicted proteins | sample MGYA00519427_ERZ1027056 | MGnify/ENA primary metagenome ERZ1027056 (study PRJEB26926, sample SAMN06164570) | human gut metagenome | biome: ENVO:00009003; feature: ENVO:2100002; material: ENVO:00002003 | host: Homo sapiens | place: USA | collected 2012 ... | reverse complement strand
CCACAATACGCTCGATATCGATATGTATATGCGTATCGCGACCGAGCTTCCTCTGAAGCGCCTGATCGTCGGCGGCATGGATCGCGTGTACGAGGTCGGCCGTATTTTCCGCAACGAGGGCATGGACCCCAAGCACAACCCCGAATTCACCACGGTCGAGCTCTACCAGGCCTACGCCGATTTCCACGACATGATGGACATCGCTGAGGGCGTTTACACCACCTTCGCCCAGAAATACCTCGGAACCTATGAGCTGAACTGGATGGGCGAAACGATCGATCTGACCCCCGGCTGGCCGCGACTGACGATGGTAGATGCTGTCAAGCAGTATGTCGGCGTTGATTTTGGTGCGATCACCGACGACGCGGAGGCCGTTGCTGCGGCAAAGGCAGTCGGCGTCGAGCTGGCGGAGGCTGCCGAAAAGACGTGGGGCAACGCGCTTTACGCCTGCTTCGACCAGAAGGTCGAGGAGCATCTGGTGCAGCCGACCTTTATCACGATGTACCCGGTCGAGGTCAGCCCGCTGACCAAGCGCAGCCCCGACGACCCGCGCCTGACCGAGCGCTTTGAGTTCTTCATCTGCCGCGCGGAGATGGGCAACGCCTATTCCGAGCTGAACGACCCCATTGACCAGCGGGAGCGCTTCATGAAGCAGGTCGAGCAGCGCGAGCGGGGCGACGACGAGACGGAGATGCTGGATGAGGATTTCCTCACCGCGCTGGAGTACGGCATGCCCCCCACGGGTGGCATGGGCATGGGCATCGACCGCGCCGTCATGCTCTTCACCGGCGCCGATACGATTCGGGAGGTTATCCTGTTCCCGACAATGAAGTCCTTACCGAACGACAAGTAAGAAAACCCCAGTATTAACAAGGTTTTCGTAAGGATGTTTTTCAGATTTAGGATTATGCGGTATGGCATTGGATATGCTATACCGCATTTCCTTTCCAGAGAGTGACCTTTGAATGGTCAAATTCCCCGATATGGTTATAGATAATCTCAATTTCCTGTAACCGTCTGCCGCTGCTTTTATCAGGTGCATGGACGATAATCTTGTCAACAAACTCCCGTAAAATTTCAGGCGTCAGTTCGGTCAGGTCTGTGTATTTCTTTACGATGGCAAGAAAGCGTTTCACATCAACACTTTTCTTTTCTTCCTGCTGAAGCTCATTCTGAATGATATCCGCCTCGGCCTGTAAGGTGTGCTGTTCTTCCTCATAGCCTTTAGACATTTTCATAAACCGTTCGTCAGAAAGTTTGCCAACGATATTGTCCTCATAAATACGCTGGAAAATGGTATCCAGTTCCCCGATACGCTTCTGCAGCTCAATCAGCTTCTTTTTCTTCTGCGCCAGCTCACGGTTTTTCTGCCGCACATCGGCATCCATCACCATCCGCACAAATTCATCCTCATAGTTGGAAACATAGTGGATGACTTCTTTCAGGTTTTCCAGGACGATCCGCTCCACTACCACGTTACGGATATAGTGCATGGTACAGTTGGAAGTATTGCTCCTGTAATTCCCACAGACATAATGATGCTTTTCTGCCGGTTCATCAGCTTTCCGGTGGAAGGTCAGCTTGCTCCCACAGTCTGCACAGTAAAGCAGGCCGGAGAACATGGGCATTTCCCCCATCCTGGTAGGCCGTCTTTTTCCGGCACGGATTTTCTGGACGATTTCAAACGTTTCCTTATCAATGATTGCCTCATGGGTATTTTCAAAGACCTTCCACTGATTGGGAGTATGCTTGATTTTCTTATGGCACTTGTAAGACTTGTTGTGCGTCTTAAAGTTTACCGTATGCCCCAGGTAATCCACCCGGTCCAGTATCATTGCGACAACCGGACCATTCCATGCGTACTTATGGGGAGGGAGCGCCGTGCGCGGTTTCTCGCCCTTTTCCAATGCGTAGTAGGTAGGGCAGAGGATTTCTCTTTCCGTCAGCATATTTGCGATCTGGGTAGGACCATAACCGCTGACACACAGACGGAAGATTTCACGGACCACTTTGGCGGCTTCTTCATCCACGATCCATTCCTTTTTGTTTTCAGGATTTTTCCTGTAACCGTAAGGAGGATGGGAGCCGATATGTTCACCGGCCATTCCCTTTGAACGCTTCACTGCACGGATCTTCTTGCTGGTGTCCTTTGCGTACCATTCATTGATGATGTTACGGAAGGGGGTAAACTCGTTATCTTCCTGGTTGCTGTCCACCCCGTCATTGACGGCGATAAAATGAACATCATGCTCCGGGAAGAAGATTTCCGTATACATACCCACCTGCAGATAGTCACGGCCCAGGCGGGACATATCCTTGACGATAACCCGCTTTACCTTGCCGCTCTCCACATCTGCGATCATGCTCTGGAAGCCGGCCCGGTTGAAAGTCGTGCCTGAGATACCATCATCAATGTAAAACTGGATGTTGGTGTATCCCCTGTCCATTGCGTACTTTTTGAGGATTTTCTTCTGATTTATAATGCTGTTGCTGTCGCCCTCCTGTTTGTCGTCCTGGGATAACCGGCAGTAAAGAGCGGTGATTTCATTCTGGCTCAAAACTGTAAAAGGAAAACTGTTCACGGCAGGGCGGGTGTTTGACTGTAACATTTTAACCTCCTTATCCGACAGTCAAACAGACAATGCTTTTCCTAACTCAATTATACCGCGCTGCCTGGAAACTGTCTGCTGCCTTTTACTATTTGTTTGCAGTATTTTTTCGGAGGTCATTCCGTATCAGACGCTTCACTTTGGAAACGGCGTCCTCCGTGGCGTCAGGTCTGGAATGGGATTTCACAACATAAGTTGTATTCCCGATTTTATATTCACGCACCATCTGCGGTGCGGTTCTTACTTCGTTTTGCATATCGTTCACCCTTTCAAATACAAAACCATTTCTTGCATCAAAAGAGGCAGAAAACGGACGGCTGCTGGCACAGCTCCACGGGAGTCTCACCCCGGCCCATGCTGATGGGTGCGGCGCACAATGCTTTGCGGGCGTTCAATGCGCGAGTATCTTTAACCCTGTCTATGCGTCATCGCCCACAAGCTGCCACGCTTGTTTTGCTGCCTGGTTCTGATCGCTCGCCTGTTTTGTAGGAGTCCCGTCCTGCGGACTTGCAACAGGGTCATGGCGCACCGGCCGTATGGCTCGGCACAGACAGGAATGTATCCGTCTGCCTTATGCTGCGCCGGAGGCCTCCCGCCGGGCTTTCTTTTTCAAAGTGCAGCCTCAGCCCAGGGGAAACGGAAACAGGGAAAGGGTAAGCTGTTTCCGCTACCGGGGCTGGTTTTGTTAGTTCATGCTGACGATAGAATGGATGAGCTTGATTTCCAGTCGGCGCTTCATGTACTCGTCCACCCGGACACGGGGCTGGCCGTCGCAATCGTAGAGCGTCCTGGTACAGAGCTTGTTGATATAGCCCTCATAGTACCGAAGTACGCTGTCCACGGCCTGGGCATCACCATTACGGGCGGCGTCGATCACCGAAAGAGGAAGAAGCTCTTTTCCTTTGTATTTAGGCTGCTTCATTCGCGTTAACCTCCCTTCGGCATAAGCGCCATCAATTTGATCCGAAGCTCGCTGAGCGATTTTGTCCGTCGCCGCTGTACGGCGCTGCGGGACATTCCCACAAGGCGGCCGATCTCCTGGTCCGGCAGCTCCAGGACACAGTGCAGGATCAAAATGCTCTGCTCCTGGGAGGACAAACCGGCAAAGGCATCAGCTACAAGCTCATTGTCGATATGCAGGTCATACCCATGGGACGAGAAAGTAAATCTGTCGCTGGGATAGCTGTCAACCGTATAGAGCTTGTCCATCTCGGTCTGCGAAAGATCGCTGAACGACAGTTCCCTGTCCCGTCGTCTCTGCATTTCCCGGAGATAGTCAATTGCCTCATGGTAGAGTACCAGCTTGCAATAGGCATCGAACTGGCACCGCTCGCCATAGTCATTACGGGGGATCACATCCATCTTTTCACCCCCTTTCCTGGGGGAATGAGGTGGGTTTCTCCCTTTCCGCTAACAAGGCGAACGCAAGGCCGCTTGCTGCCCGCTAAAAGCCTCCTTTTTTGATTTTTGTGAAAATATTTTTTCGGTCGCCCTGTAAAACAGCAAAAAGCGCCCGACTGGTCAAAGACCAATCGGGCGCGCAAGGATGTAAAACCGCAGGATGCTACACCGTATACTACACACTCAAAGTCGGACTTACCCGGAGGGGGAGCTACGCTTTTTTTAGCTGGTGAAGATCATGGGTACTATGAAAAAGTAAAATAAGCACGGCGGCATTCTCCTAATTGCCGCCGTGCCTTTACACGGTGTTCTGGGTCGTCGTAGGTTTCTGACAGACAAAAAGAAACGGCGGCTCTGAAAATCAAAGCCGCCACGGGCAAAATCATTTGGGCGTGGGAAATCGTCTGCCCAGCAGCCGCTTTTTTCGTGCATGAATATAAGCGGGGGCGCGGAATTATTATCTGCGCGTCTTTGGATAAAATCAGGTCAGGGCATTTCCGGATTGCTTACAACGCTTACGCTAATATCTTGTGTAGCTGCGTTCTCCGGCAGCAGCTTCGCCATGACAACAAGGCGGATATTTCCTGTCCAGTTGGTGTCATACTTACGGCAGCAGGTGGAAAGGGTCAATATCTGATCTCCTTCGGAGAAAGTGATGCCCTCCATATCCAGCCAGTTTTTCCGCCCCACGGTCTCAAAGAAATCCGTCAGATCGGTTCCGGTCGGATTGGGGTCGATATAGTCAAAGGATACATCCGTGATAAAGCAGGCCGTAATCTGAAAAATCAAATCCTCTCCATCTACGGAAAGATAGATATACGGGTTTTCCTCTACAAAGGCCGCATCCATATATCGGTGCAGCTTCGTAAACTTCGGTCCGCTCTCTGCATCGCAGTTGCTTGCGGAGTGGCCGTAAATGACGGTGTTGGTGTCCAGACCATCCCGCCCTTCAAAGCTGTTGCGGCAGTCTGCGTAATAGCAGCCCCACACAGCATAATTCCCGTTTTCGTCCAGATGTAGATAATATCCGTTGTCCTCAGCCTGCACCACGGGATCGTCAACATCCGCACCGGGGATATACAGCCATGCCACGGTATCTGTGTTATTTTCCTTTGCGTCAGCAAGCTTGGCCTGCCTGTCCACGATAGGGATGGTTTCGCCGGGAGGTGTGGTCTCTGGCGCATCGGTGGTTGCAGATGTTTCGGTGCCTTCTGTGGGGATCGAGCTTTCCTGCGTCGGGTTTGTTGGTGTGTCCGGTTCTTTCTGGTTACATCCCAGCACCGAAACGGAGAGCGTCAGCACCACGGCAACAGTGCAGATTGCAAGGCGTATGATTTCTTTGGTTCGTTTCATTCGTAAAGTCTCCTGCCGCTTGAAGTGCGGCGTATCTGAAAATGTCGATAAAGTTTCGTGTGAAGAAAAAGCAGCAGCGCAGCGTTCGGTTTTACCCGTCCGCTGCGCTGTCGTTTCTCGTGATAAAGTTGTGCAGCGGCCTGATTTCAGCCGTATTTCTTTACTTCAAAATGTTCTCACAGAAGCGGTGCAGGATCGCTGCTACCTGTGCGCGGGTGGCGCTGCCCCGGGGCATCAGGTTTCCGTCGCTGCCGTTCAGGATACTCTCGCCGCAGATCCACTGCATGGCAGGGAACGCATACTCGGAAATATCCAGTGCATCGTTGTAGCTGAGGATATTGGTGTCCTCGCCCGCGCTGACATCCAGCCCCTTGTAGTGGGCATAGCGGAACAGAATAACCGCCATCTGCTCGCGGGTGATGGGGTCATCCGGCCCGAATAGATCGCTGCCATAGCCGCTGACGATACCCTTGGCCGCTGCCCAGGTGATCGCCTTCTCGTAATACGAGCCAGACTTCACATCATCAAAGGGGCAGATGCCGGAGATGGTAGGCTCGCCCTCCAAACGGTACAGGATGGTTACAATCATGCCGCGGGTGGTGGTCACGTTTGGGCTGAACGTGATCATGCTAGTGCCAGCCATCAGGCCGTTGGCATAGACATAGGCTACGTCCGCATAGAACCAGTCGTTTTCCGAAACATCGGTAAAGGGAACGTCAACGCCGGTCTGCGGATTGCCAGTGGCTTTCATAAAGACCGCCTCAATGGTGTGATCGCCCTTGACACGTTCAAAGGTGTAGGTTTTTACCGCACCAATGCTCTGGCCGTCGATCTTCACATCGGCAATGGCGTAACCATTGTCCGGCGTGATGGTGAAAGTTTTATTCCTACCATAGAGAACGGCGGCATTGCCGGAGGGAGAAATGGTGCCGCCCGCACCGGCTGTTGCCTTGATGGTGTAGTAGATATGGCCTGTGCCGCCGGAGCTGTTCTTCGTCCAGTTTGCAGTCACGGCAACATCCTTCGCAGGCATGATGAAGCTGGCGTTTTTATTGTTGGCGTTGGTGATGGTGACATTATCAGAAGTCCAACCGTTGAAGCTGTAACCAGATTTCGTGCTTGCGTAGATGTTGACGGTAACGCCCACGGCGTAGTTACCTGCACCGGTCGCGTCGGAGTTAACGCCGTTCAGCGTCACGGTGTAGGTTGGGGCTGACCACTGCACCGTCAGTTCCGTCACGGTAGCCGGAACACTGGCGCCGGGCACGTAGGAGTTGCCATTGCCGTCGAGCCACATGAAGTAACTGCCGGTATCTCCGTCCGGGCGGGTCAGACCGTCGGACGCAGGAGCGGTAAACGCGCTGCCGTTTTTCACAATAATTTGAATATCATCGGAGCTGCCGCCGATCTTGCCACCGTTCAGGTCAAGAGTAATGGCTTTCAGTCCGTCAGAGCCCAGGGTGTCAGAGGATGGGAGTTCAAGCACGGGACGGAAACCGACGCTTGGAGACAGTTTCAGGTCAAACTGCCAGGAGCGGGCTGTAAAGGACCCGCGCGTCGCACGGTTCCAGTCAGGATCGGGACCATCCTGGGTATCCTGCCCCCAGGAATCCATACCGTTCCAGTTTTTGATATAACCGACCGTGTTATCCTGATAGTTTTGGTTCGCTTTGTCCAAAATCGCGTCCCACTCGTTGCTTGCCGGGGTGCCGCCCGAAGCGGTGCCGCTGCTCCCCGCCGAGGGCACGCGGAGGGTGTAGTCCACGCCGCTGCTGGTGTAGGCCTTGCCAAAAATCAGGTTATGCCTATTCAGGTTATTCCAGTCGGCTCTACGGGTCACGTTGTAGTCCGCAATAAACAGGCCGTGGTCATAGGTGTAGCCAATGGGGTTGTCGGGGTCTGTGCTGCCTGCCGCATTTGCTGAATCCCCTTTTGCGGTGTTGTCATTGGCAGAACGGCTTTTCAGCACATAGGCGTTTACGGTGCCTGCGTAGGTGAAGGGCACCCAATGAAGGGAATCGTCCGGCAAGCTGCCGTTCTTGTCGCCCGGAATGTCCGCTCCGGAAAGGTCAAAATAATAGGTGCTGCCGGGAGCGAGGGAAAATTGCTCTTTATACCCAACGGTAAGATTGATATTTTCAAAGGTACTTGCATAGTCGGTCTGTTTATCCCCGTTATACTGTTCGCTGAACACTTTGAGGGTATAGCTGCCCGGCGCAAGACCGGCGGGGATCGTTACCCTTGCCGTACCGGAAGCGCTGCTACTTACAATCCGCCCATAGTAAAGGGGCGTGCCGCTTTCGTCCGCGAGCATTGCGGAAACATATTCGTTCGCACCTGTTGGTGCGCCGGAATAGTCGATGCTTACCGTCCAATCGGAATATCCAGGTTTCTGCATTAAGGCCGTGCCTGTGCCTGCGGAGGCAGTAAAGCTTTTTCTGCTGTTGTCCAAAAGCGTCAGTTTCCATTCCCCTGTGCCTGTGCCGACGGCAGTTAAGTTTTCGTCCACTGCGGTATCCGCTTTGCCGCCTGCGGCGGCGGAGGTAAAGAGGACAGAGCTCGTATTTAAGTTAAAAGCGGGGCGAGCCGCCCAAGGATTGATCACGCCCTCTTCACCCACCCTGCCGCGGTCTCCAATTCTACCCGCGAAAGGTAGGTCATGTTCATTAAGAAAAGAACGAAGCCACCATCCGCCCGCACTCGTGCCATAATTGGCAACTTGCGCGGCGTCATCTGTAAATCCATACTCGTCGTTTTCCGCTTCTTCTGCCGACAGGAAAAATACCCTGTCACCGCTTAAAATATTCTCGGAAGCACAAAAGGTGTGGTGTTCACTGTCAAATTCGGCATCGCTTTTAGAAGTTGATAAAATCACACCCAATTCATCTGCTGTAAAAGCGTCATTTACATTGCTTTCCGCGCCCGATTCTCCGGCAAAATCCCTGCACCATGCCTGTGCGCTGCTGCCCTGCCATGCGTTGCTGAATCGGCTTGTGTTATCAAAATATACTCCGCCACGTGAGCCCTTTCCAAGCAGCACATCGGACAGCAGGAAGAGGCCGCTTTCCCCGGTGTTGGTCTGGTCATCCAGCACCCGCCATCTGATTGGGCCGGAAGTGGTGTTGCTGTCCGGGGCCTCCCAATTACCAAAATAGATAAAATGATAACCGCCGTCATCTGAATAGCCGGAAATCCCGTCAGTGCCGATCACGATTGCCGGGCCGTCGTAGTAGGCGATGTATGTGGGAGTACTGCCGTCGCTCTGAGGCGAGGCGCCCTTGTAAAAACCATTCGCCTGATACCGGGCGTAGAAGGTGTAGCTTGTGGCCGCAGTCAGGCCGCTGAAGGTTGTTCCACTCTGCCAGTTTGTATTGTCCTTGCTGTATTCCACAGCCGTTTCACCGGTGATGGGTCGGAGCGTAATGCTGTCTGCACTTACGGAATCAATCACCGGGGTGCTGGGGGCTGCCTTATAGGTCAGCTTCTTCTCATCCGGCGTAATGGAGCCGGAGCCGATAATAGTACCGTTGTTGGCCAGCGTACCTTGCACTGTAATTGTGCTGTTAACGGTCAGGGTCTTGCCCGAGGGAATATCCAACGCCTTATTCTCGGGAATGGTCAGGTCGTCCGCCAGCGTCGGATTCCCATAGACCTCACCCTCGTTGCCCTCAAAGATGATGCCGCTCCAATCGTCCTTATGGCTCTGGTCGCCAATGGAGCTTGCGAAGATCACCGCATTGCCGTTGTTGGTGGTCTGGAAGGTGCCGTCGGTGCCGCTGGGGAAGTTGTATCTGCCGCCGCCGATGCCCGCAGCACTAGAACTGCTGGCCTTGCCGCTGGCGTTGCCGGTGGCGGTGACGGTGCCGCCGGTGATGGTGATCTTGCCGCCGCTGCCGCCGTAGTCTCCGAAGCCGCCGCCGATGGCCGTGCAGTAGTAGCCGCTGGCAGTGGTGTTGCCGCCGGTGATGGTGATCTTGCCGCCGTCGCCGCCCGTGCCGCCGCCGCCGTTGTATCCGCCGCCGATGGCCGCGCCCATGTTACTCTTGGCCTCGACGTAGCCGCCGGTGATGGTGATGGTGCCGCCGCTGCCGCCGTAGTCTTCGCCGCCGCCGTCGCCCTGACCGCCGCCGATGCCCGCGCCGTTGACGCCGGTTGCGATGACAGAACCGCCGTTGATGGTGATCTCGCCGCCGCTGCCGCCGCAGCTGACGCCCTCGCCGCCGCCGATGCCTGCGCCGAATTGGCTGCTGGCAGTGATGTTGCCGCCGTTGATGGTAATGGTCCCGCCGCTGCCGCCGTAGTCTCCGAAGCCGCCGCCGATGCCCGCACCGTCTGTGCTGATGGCCTTGACAACGCCGCCGTTGATGGTGACGGCACCGCCGCTGCCGCCGTAGTCGTTGCCTTCGTTGCCTCCTATGACCGCATTGTAGTCGTCTTCAGCACCCTTGGCAATCAGCTTGCCCATGGTGCTTTCATCCGTAGACTGGGCGTAGATGGTCAGGGCGTTGGCGCTGCCGTTGGTGATATCGTCGTCATCGTCCTGCACCTGAATGCCGCCATTGACGGTGAGGGTGCAGCCGTCCGCCAGAATCAGGCGGACATCACCGCTGACGGTGACGCGGCTACCGATCTCAACTGTGCCTTGCACCACATACCAGTCGGTTGTCCATCCGGTGTCGCTGCTGGTCACTTCCGTGGCGCTGTCGCAGGTCTGCGACGTGCCGGTTTCGTCCAGATAGGACACATCTGTCACTGGGTCTGCCGCCAGTGCCACAGTGATGGCCTCCGCATTGGACGGGGTAGCCGTTTTCGCTTCTCCCTCACATAGCGTAAGGTCAGCATTTTCCACGCCGCACACAGGGCAATCTTCCTCTATGGCCTCCGTGGTGCAGAGGGTCGTGCAGATACACTCTGCCTCCGGCTGTTTTCCGGCTTCGCCGTTATCCTCACCGCCGCATAGTTCGCAGACATACCCGCAGGGCGTCCCCTCGATTGCCGGAGAATAGCCGCACTCGCCATCATGCTCATGATGGCAATTTAATTCCTTTGTGATACACCCGCTTTCCTCGTCGCAGATGTGAGGGCAGTTCTCCGGCTCCCGCTTCTGTGCGCCGGACGGCGTCGCCTCATTGCCGGAAACGCTTCCCGCTGGGTAACAGTCCTCGTCATGCTCATGGACGCAGTTGGTTACTTCCACATAGCAATCCTCCGTGTGTTCATGGCCGCAAGATGTTCCTGCCGTCCCCTCGGTATAGCCGCAATCCGCGTCATGCTCCGGGTGGTGTTCGCACAAGCCGCTTGTGCCTATGGTAACGCCGCCCGTCTGCTCGTTCCCTACGGCCAGCGCCGATTGGGGGCAGAGGGAAAAGAGCATTACGACGCAGAGCAGCAGGCTCAATATCCGTTTTCTCATTTTCTTTCGTCCTCGCTTTCTTCCGTACTGCCTGTACGGTTTGTTGATTTGTTTTTCAGTCGGATACAGAGTACGGTCACAGACACGCCAATGACAAAAGCGACAATGCCAACGATGACATACGCCCCTGCGCCGTCCTGCAGCAGCACCCCGCCGTAGCCATCCGCTACCGACGCTACGCCCGATGTCTGTACGCTTCTGAAAAGAACGCCGATACCGGCGAGAAGAAACAGGCTACACGCTGTCAGGCAGGAAAGTAGCCGGGTTTCATACCGCTTTCGGTACTGCCGTGTCCTGCGCCCGATCTCCCGCACCCGGGTTTCTGTCTTACCGGTCATCCAATACCCTCCCTTCGTATGATGTTTCGGGGGAATTTCAACCCCTCTATTTCCTAAAAGACATGAAATCAAAAATCCTTCCACCCGAAATGAAAATTTCTTCAAAAATTTTCAAAAATATGAGCCGCTCCATTTCTGGAGCGGCCCGTCACACAAAGCTGTTATTCAAATGTGATTTTGAGTTTGGGAAGCAGGAGCTTTCCTACAAATAAAAGCGCAATCAGGATAGACGGGAACAAATAGCCTGCGATCCGCCAGCCCCCGCCTCCCGAGATCAGCAGGTTATAGGTGGCATGGAACACGATACAGGCTCCCAGCAGGCCTACCGTTCCGGTAAACGCCAGCCATCGGTGGCGGAACACATAAGATAGTCCGAAACCGATGGAAATGCCACAGAGGATGTGCAGCGCTCCGGCGGAAATTCCACGGATCAGCAGGAACACAAAATTTTCCGCGCCGTTTTCCGTCAGATAGCACACATTTTCAAAGGTGGCGAAGCCCACGGCAAGGGCAACGGCGGCTTCCGGCAAATCCCGAACCCTTGGCTCAAAAATCAGGAAGTAGAAAAGCAGCGGCAGCAACTTCATAACTTCCTCACACACCGGCGTGATCTCAACAACGGCAACGGTGGCACTGACACCATAATGTCCCATAAAGAAACTGTTGACATAGGCAGACAGCAGGCATACGCCCATTCCGGTAATCATAAACAGCATGAATGTCCGAGTGCGCCCGCCCATGAACAGGATGCACAGCACCAGCGGGATGGCAAGGCAAACAAAAATATTCTCAATATAAATCATTTCTTCGCCACCTCCCGAAGCGCCAGCGGCAGCAGAGCCACGAATGAGAGTGTCAACGCAATGTCTACGGCAAAGTAGAGATTAAAGCGGGTGTAGTCCTGCGTAAAGCCGGACACCACAAACAGGAGAAGCTGCAGTCCCACGCAGAGCAGCAGCCAGCGGTCAATCCGCTGCCCCCCATCTCTGTGCAGGAGCCGCCAAACCGCAAGATATACGATTGCAGATACGACCCCGGCAAATGCAGCGGAAACAAAATAGGACGGACCGAAAATCCGAAATGCCAGAACGACCGCCGCCGTAAGCAGAGCGCAGGCCAGGGATGGCAGGGAAAACAACGGCTTTATTCGGTCTGTCTGTAGCATCTGGAACGACAGAAGGAACAGGTACGCCGCTATCCATGAAAACTCCGAAACATAGAAAACCTGTGGTACGTTGCCAAAAATGAAAAGGTGCAACACCCAATAGAGCGTTCCCATGGAAATGCAGATATCAAACAGGGCAAGAATCAGGAATCGGCGGTCTTTGTGCCGGAGCGCCGCTGCAATCGCCACCAGCGCCGCACAAAACAGCACGGCAACCTGAAAACAGTTGTCAATCAGTTCAAAATTCATCGTCTAAGTTCTCCCGTTGTTTTCTCTCATTCCTGCGGCGCAGGCGGTACAAAAGCACCGTCACGCATACGCCAAGCAGAAATGAGAGCAGCCCCATGAGGATATAACCCAATGCAGCGTGGCTTCCCACAAGGCTTGCTGCACCGGAAACATGGTGTACTTCACCGCCGACAATGCCCGCCGACAATCCAGGCATAAATGAGCCAATCCCAACGACCAGAAGCAGACAGGTCGCCATGCAGGCCACGTCAAGCACACGCCGTTTCTTTTGTTCCTTTTTCCGATTCAATTCTGCTGTCCTTTTATGTATCAGCCGGATGCGTTCTTCATTCGTCCGCATAGGTGAATCCCTCCTGCTCCAATATCATTTTCAAGCTCTGCTTGCCACGATGGACAAGGTGTGTGATTTGCGTCTCGCTTTTTCCCATGACCTCCGCCGCATTCCGATAGCTTAAATCCGCAAGGTAGACAAGATACAGCGCCTCGCGATATTCCACTTTCAGTTTTTCCAACGCGGCGTAAAGTTGGCGGTCGCGTTCGCTGTGGATCAGCTCTGTGTCGGCCAGTACCTCGCTTTGCGGTTCAAAATCCAGCTCGTCAAAGCTTAGGAAAAGGATACGGCGTTTTTTCTTGTGCCGTAGGCTAAGGTTGCGGGCGGTTTTATAAAGATAGGCTTTGAAACTGCCCTCGCCGCCAATCGGACGCTCTTTTGCAAAAATCTGTGAAAACGCTTCGATCATCAAGTCCTCGGCTTCATGAATATCTTTGATATAGCCATTTATGTATAGCGTCAATGCGTCGCCGTATTTTTCAACCAGCAAATCGGCGGCTTTTTGATCTCCGTCAAGATACCGCCGGTATGCGGTTTCATCTGAAATCATGTTTGCCGCCTCCTTTCGTGTTTTTTATGCGAGGGTCTGTCGGCTTTTCCGCGTTCTCCGGAATCGCCCAGGAGCGCCCGAAGCGCTCTACACCAGGGATGCGTCCCTGTGCCACATATTGATTGACACGGCGCTCTGATATACCCCATTTGTAGGAAGTTTCCCGTATGGAGAGATAACCTTTCATACGATCTCCTTTCTAATCGACACAATAATACAGAATATATTATATACGAATATCCGCAGATTTGCAAGAGATTCAGGAGAATATGTAGGCAGTCTATACGAGGCTACCTATTTTAATAGGCCGGGATACCGTAGCCGAGAATTTTATAATAGCCGAGAGGATAATCCCACCTGTTGCAGCTATCGCTCGTATTACCCTCAATGGTATAAACTCTGCCATGCGTTCCCCGGCAACCGCCGCTTTATCAATGGTCTTAAGACTGCTGCGTTTTTTCTGCCATCAGCAGGTTTTTCCGCATTCTTTGGGATCAGCCAGATCGTAGCCATTTTGATAGCTCCCGGAATACGGCCAGCAGAACATAGATAATTTATCCGGTGCGGGGTGACACCCCATTTTTCACTTGCCTCTTTCAAAGTCATATAATCCATATCGCACCTCCAACAAGAATTATAATTCGTCTGCTCGAATAATGTTAGAAACAAAGTGCGAATTATAAAGTGTTGGTTTTCTGCATATACCATCATTCCCAAGAGAAACTACGAAATATAAAATGTAAGATGGTGATGTTATATGGCTAAAATTGAAGATTGTCCTGGGTTTGAAACCTTCGGCTCCGATGTGAAGGCCGCAAGGGAAGCTCTGAATATCTCCCGCAGGGCATTGGCAGAACAGGTCAGCATTGATCCTCGCTACCTTGCCAATATCGAGTTGGAGCAGACGGTCCCCAGCGTGCCCGTTGTCCTTCAGCTCATACGGATTTGCAAGCTGCCGGTGGAGCGTTATTTCAATCCTTCCCTGATTGCGGAGAACACCGAACAGCGCCAGAGGGTCAACCACAAATTACAGCTCTGCCCGGAAAAATACCTGCCGATCATCGAGGCAACCATTGACGGAGCGATCAAACTGGACGAATAGAGGCCGCTTTACAGAAGATGTAAAGTGGCTTCTATTTTTTGCGTCTTTTTCTGCTCTTTTGCGGGTATTTTCAAGTGTCCGTAACGCTTTATAAGTAGGGAAAAGAAACGATAGCAAGCACAGCAAGCGAGTACCCGCTTGCGATTTTTGGCTTTAGGGAACCCTCCCCCTAAACCCGAAAAATGCTTGTTGGGAACATCCCAAACCCTGATACGAAAAGAGGCGAGATACCACGATGGCAAACCGAAAACGAAATATCCAGGTGAAGTTCTATGTGACCGCCGAGGAAAAGGAACTGATGGGACAGAAGATGGCCCAGCTCCAGACAAAGCGGATCGGCGCCTACCTGCGGAAGATGGCGATTGACGGATATATCATCCAGGTGGACACCAAGGACATTAAGGAGATGAACAAACTTCTGTCCGCCATTGGCCGGAACATCAATCAGATCGCCAAGCGGGTCAACGCCGGAGGCCCCACCTATCAGGCCGATATGGAGGAAATCCGGGAAAGGCTGGATCAGATATGGCAGTTACAAAGACGCATCCTATTAAGTCAACGCTGAAAGCGGCGATTGACTATATCTGCAACCCCGACAAGACGGACGGGAAACTGCTGGTGTCCTCCTTCGGCTGCGCCGCCGAGACCGCCGACATTGAATTTGAATGGACACGCCGCCATGCCATTGACAAGGGCACGCACCTGGGCCGCCACCTGATCCAAGCCTTTGAGCCTGGGGAGGTCACGCCAGAGGAAGCCCACCGGATCGGCATGGAACTGGCACGGGAGGTCCTGGGCGGCAAATATGAATTTGTCCTCACCACTCACATTGACAAGGATCACGTCCATAATCACCTGATTTTCAATGCGGTCAGCTTCACGGATTACAAGCACTACCATTCCAACAAGCGAAGCTATCACTATATCCGCCGCACCAGCGACCGTATTTGTAAGGAGCATGGATTGTCCGTCATCATCCCCGGACAGGACAAGGGCAAGAGCTATATCGGACATCAGACGGCCCAGGCCGGGACCAGCTACAAAGCGAAGCTGAAAGCAGCCATCGACCGGCTCATTCCCGCCTCCGCAGACTTTGAAGATTTGCTGCTCCGCCTGCAGCGGGAAGGATACGAGATCAAGCGGGGCAAGTACATTTCCTGCCGAGCCTCCAATCAGGAACGGTTTACCCGGATGAAAACCCTGGGCGTAGACTACACGGAGGAAGCCATCACCGCCCGGATCGCCGGACGCTCCAGACCCTCCAGACAGCCGAAGCAGCGTGACGACCGCATCCGCCTGCTTTACGATCTCCAATCCAAGCAAGGCGGGCTCCAGCATTGGGCAAAGCTGCAGAACCTGAAACTGGCCGCAAAGACCTTTGCCTGGCTGGAAGAACACGGGATAGACAACTATACCGATCTTGAAAGCAAGGCGGCCGCTGTTATGGAGAAAAGGGATACCGCTCATGCCTCCATCAAGGAGATAGAGGCAAGGACAGCGAAGCTATCCCTTGTGATGAAGCACGCTGCCACCTACCGGCAGCTAAAGCCGGTCTATGACCGATACCGGCAATCCAGGGACAAGGAGAAGTTTTTGCGGGGCCATGAAAGCGAGATCATCCTATTCGAGGCCGCCGCCAGGGAACTAAAAAGGATGGGCGCTGTTCCGCTGCCATCCACGGAGAGCATGAAGACGGAACTGGCCGCCCTCTCCGGAAAGAAGGAGGCTCTGCTTGTGGAATACCGCGCCGCCCGCAGCCAGGCCCAGGAATATGAGATCATCAGGAAAAATGTGGACGCCCTGCTGTCCGTGCCAAAGCTATCAGAAAGAGAATTATCAAACACTTGTCATTCGCTATAGCACATGCTATAATATATAATATAGGAGGTGCGCACACATGACTTTTTCTGAAATTCTGAAACATATACGAAAACAGCAAAATTACACCCAAGAACAATTTGCCAGAGAATTAAATGTGAGCTTTTCTACAATAAACAGATGGGAAAATGGTCATACTGCGCCAAGTGTATTAGCGAAAATGCGGCTTCTGGAATATTGCAAGAATAATTGCGTTGATGACGCAATTATGACAGAACTCGCCAAGTATTAACTGCGCTGTTCGATCCAATTTGCAATTTTGAAAGGAGACTGAAACCATGGCACGGGCTGATTTGCTAAAAAAACTCTTTAGCAGTTTTAATAATGACGATAGAGAATTATTCATAAAAACCGCCCACGAAATTATCGCTGATGAACGGAAAAAGAACCATTCGATATTGGCTGACGATTTGGAAATGGTTCTGAACGGTGCTAAAAAACATTATAGGCACTCCATTCCAGCAATGAAAACCGTTGTTGCACAAAACACCGATAAAGAGGCACGATTAGTCGAAATTGTATATCCAGATAAGTACTTTGATGATGTAATTCTTCCTCAAGAGAAAGTATTACAATTAGAAGAAGTGATCCGCGAATTTCAGAACTGGGATATCCTTATCAGTAATGGTGTAGCACCAATAAACAAACTGCTCTTTTATGGACCGCCTGGTTGCGGAAAAACGTTATGTGCAAGTATCCTTGCTGCAGAAATCGGAATACCGTTAATGTATGTCAGATTTGATGCATTGGTATCATCGTACTTGGGCGAGACAGCAAGCAACATTAGAAAAGTTTTTGATCTTGCAAAGAACGATAGCTTCATAATTCTATTTGATGAATTTGATGCTATAGGACGTAGCCGAAACGATGCAACGGAACACGGCGAAATCAAACGAGTGGTGAACACGTTCCTGCAACAGCTTGATAATTTCAAGGGACGTTCGATTATTATTGCCGCAACAAACTTTGAACAATCCTTAGATTATGCCATCTGGCGTAGATTTGATGATACAATTCGTTTTGATTTACCATCGAATGATGAAAAAATCAAGCTTTTTGCGCTGCGGTTAAAGCAGTTTAATGGGCCCACCCATGCTTTTGAGACATTCTTAGGTGCTACAGAAAAGTTTTCTCATGCCGATGTTGAAAATATCTGCAAAACAATTATGCGAAAATGTATTCTTGCCGGAAAACGAAACTACAGCAAAAAGGATATTGAGTTTGCGGTAGAAAAACAAACGCAGATGGTAGCGTTGAGAAAAAGCCAATACTAATTTACTAAGGAGGTAGCGGGATGGATAAGTATAACCACATTCAAATTGAACGGCAGGAAATAGTCCCCACCTATCGAGGTCGTGCCAATCCCACCGCTCCAAGGCCTCCAGCTCGTGTAAGAGCACAGCATGGTCAAAAGCTTCACACAGAACTTGCGCAGGCTTCGGAAGCTATCCTTTCCGCGCGGAGAGACGCAGGAATTCAAACCGATAGTTTGATGGTTCTGGAAATATCAAGTGATGCCCTATCGGGAGAGATGCTCGAATTATTGATTAGCAGATTTCAACTTTTTTTGGTTGAAGAAACACCGGTAGTTGGTACTGATCGTTCCAGACTAATCGTTCAGTTCGAAAACCAAGCAGCGATCGATCAGTTTAATGCCGAGCGTGCACTTTGGGAAACCGATGCACAGGAAGAAGCAATTCTGACCTACGCAAAGCGTCGAGACCTATTTAGTTGCATTGATGCTGTCCGTAGTATGACACGCGAGGATCGCATGGGGCCAAAGCTTAAGTTGTTCACGGAAAACATCACAGCTGATATCGGATTCTTTATTGTAAATATTGATGTTTGGTACAATAATGATCGTGCAAAGATATTGGAAATAGAGAACCAAATACGGCAAGTATTAGGAACTCAAGGCAGTCAACTCTTAGGAGATTTATTCGAAATTTCAGGTCTTTTATTGGGACGCGCTAAGGTCAACGAGTTTTCTTTGAACGCTTTGCTGAATATGGATATCATATGTGCTGTCGAGTTGCCTTTTGAAACTATTTGCCAAGAGCCCTTTGAACTCTATCTGCATGATTATGATCCCATTGTGAACGATACGCTTGGAGAGGATGCTCCGTTAGCTACAGTATTAGATTCCGGTGTCTTTACCGGAAACCCCCTGCTCCGAAATGTAGTCGTTGCTGAAGAAGATTTTGATACGACAGAGCAAACAGCAACCGATATGAACGGTCATGGTACTGGTGTAGCAGGTATTGTTGTTTATGGCGATTTTAACAGTTCTATGGAGGGCAGAGTATTTACTCCTCTTGTTCGCATTTGTAATGGTAAAATCATGCATGACGAATCTGGTAATCCTTGTTTCCGTGAGGATGTACGACCGGAAAAATTGGTAAAAGATGCTATTACATATTTTTACGAAACACATGGATGTCGCATTTTTAATCTGTCCGCTGGAAATAGCGAAAGCTTATATAATGGTGGGCGTCAGTTCCCGTGGGCAAGTATGTTAGATGACCTTTCTCGTGAGTTGGACATTGTAATCATCGTGAGTGCAGGAAATGTTTCCACTCCAGAAATTAACGAATTTGCTTCGAGAGACGAATTGATGAAAAAAGCGCGTGACCAGTTATTTGACCCTGAACATCGTCTAATCGATCCTGCAACTTCGGCACTAAGCATTACAGTCGGTTCGATTGCTCGTTCTTCTGAGCCTGCCCTTCCACGTGGAGCCGCTGGCAATCCTATTTCTGCTGGGTTAAAGGATTATCCTTCTGTTTTTACCAGAATCGGAAAGGGTGTCAACAAATCGATAAAGCCTGATTTTGTCGATTATGGAGGCAACTATTCCCTTCGCCAAATTGGGCGCGGAAATAATCGTTGGCTGAAAACAGACCAGAATCTTATGGAACCCACTTTGAACCACACTACAGACAAAGTGTTCAAAGGGTATTGCGGTACAAGCTTTTCTGCTCCGCATGTTACTCATATGGCTGCAAGGTTGGAACGCGCCTTGGAAAATCAACTTCAGGAGAGACCATCTGCAAACCTAATTCGTGCAATGCTTGCAAACTCCGCAAAGTGTTCTGAGGAGATGAGCGCATGGGGAATGGCATCGACCGATGTACATTATACTGGTCTAGATAATCCAAAACGGGAGCGGTTAATGCGCTTAAACGGGTATGGAAAAGTTTCAGAACAATTGCTTGCATCAACGGATAATGCCGTAACGCTCTTTGCAGAAGATAGGCTTCCACTACGAGATTTCCACTTGTATAAAATTCCCGTACCTCAACAATTCTTAAAGGTGAGAGCGGGCAAATCTATAACTGTAAGTTTGGCATATAATCCTGTCACACGAATGGGCCGCAAGGAGTATTTGGCAAACAACTTATGGATTGAAATCTTTCGTAGAATTGACGAAGATACGCTTATCAAGTATAAGGCCAAAAGAGAGGCAGGTACAGACACAGAAGATGACTTCAAAAATCTTCCTGATGCGTATAAGATAAAGGATTTCGTCCCTGGATATGATGCCGTACAGAAGTCTACATTACAGCAGAGACGTTGGCAAAAAGGATCTAGTGGAGGTGCTGATCTTTTGTGGCCTGGAAATGATGAGCCGTATATTTATATTTTGGTGTCCGGAAAAGAGCGGTTTAAGTACGCCCAGCAAGAGCAACCTCAACCCTATGCGTTATGTGTGACTTTTGCCTACGAATCAGAAGAAAACATTGATTTGTATAACCAACTGCGAAACAACGTTAAGCTAAAAGTCACCGAAAGGGTTCAGACCAGAGTCAGAGTATAAAAAAAGAACGGGAGTACAGCCCTCGGATGACCGAAAGGCTGTACTCCCGTTTTGTGTTTATGGAAAATGTGCGAAATCGAACTTTTTCCCTTTATATCGGCAAGGGCATAGCCGCAAGGGAAATCATAAGGGCTCCCTTTGAAAAAGCCAATACAGAAGATTATTTTGCCGTTTTTCCACCCTTATCCCCGCAGTTTTTGGAGCGTTTGGAAAGGTAATGGGGACAGGCCACCAAAACCGTCCGGAAACTCTGCTTGCACCCGTGAGCGCAGCCAAGACAAGTTTTATTATACTGCCGCCTGCCGTTCTCCCCCAGGAAGAAGGACCATTCCAGACGCCATTTCTTGCTCCGGCTCATAGTTCGCCATGCTCCAGGGCGTCACGGCCGGGACGCTTCACTTCCGGGGGCTTGCGCTCCGCACATTCCCGTTTCGCGTCCTCCAGCCGCTCCCGGATGGAGGACTTTTTCTCCGGCTCGTCACGGCGGCCGTTGTTGATCACTCCGTCGATCATACCGTAATCGTCCTCCACGGTCATTTCAGCGGTACGGAGGGGATTGTCCCTTTCCTGCATATCCGCATTCACCACCGCAAAGGCCCTGGTGCCGTTGCCCATGATATGAAACCGGCCATCATCGGAATTGTGGTGGACGCCATACCCGGCGGCCTCCATCTGCTCCCGTGAAAGGTCCGTCAGGTGAAAACTTCCCCGTGGGGTCTGGACTCTATCGCCGGTCAGGTGGTCGTCCGGCTGCTCCGGGCGCTGTACCAAGAGGGCGCGATCTTCCTCGATGGAAGTATCCTGCTCAGGATCATATCCGGTCTCACACTCATACTCGACTATCCTGCCGGGAAGAACATCATCCTCCGTCTGCGCCATTTCCTCCAACTGCTGCCGGAGGGCGGCGGTCTTTCCCTCCAGGAGAAGGTCAGCAATGACTTCTTTCTGTTCGTGAGGCTCCGGGTGCTGTGCCGCATACTGCGGATCGTGCTGCCGGAAAAACTCGTCCAGGTCAAAGGCAAGGTCGGTGGCCATATCCAGCTTGTCACTTTCGGACAGCTCCATATCCTCGTCCTGGAAGTTCATCACACGGTATTCCTCCGGGATGTTCTCCCGGTCGCCATCGTAAACCTCATAGAACCGGCTCCCGGTATCACGGACATAGCCGAACTCGGTGAACTCACCGCCTTCCTCCATGGCAACATCCCGACCGTAGGCCTCGTAGTCGATGTAGTTACGCAGATGGTCGGGCACCTGCATGGCCTCCAGCTCATCGATGTAATACCGGCCAAGATCATCATGGTCCTCGATATCCGGGTACACATCGTAACAGTCCAGATTTTCCGCCAGGTTGATAATATCCTGGATGCTGCCCGTGTGCTCGCCCATCTCCATAGCGGCCAGGAATTGGTTGTACTCGCTCCGATCCATATCATCCAGCTTCGCCGCCAGATAATTCAGCTCGTCCAGATTGGCATATTCACCCAGCTTGTCATAGAGGCCGCCCACATAACAGTCATAGTCGGTAATAAACCATTCCTCGTAGGGGTTGCCGAAATCATCCTCGGAACCGATCCCGATACGCTCAAATACTTTCTTCAGCTCGTCGGCGGTGGTGGGAAACTTCACCCACTCGCCCACAAGCTCGCCCTCGTTGTACTTGCCCAGGTTGGTGATAAAGGCAGCAAACGGATAATCCTTGTCATATTCAAAATGCGGCATAGATCGTCACCTCCTTAAAGCTCCGGCTCTGCCTGGCCCCTGTTTGGGGGCGGGGTCTGCCTGCCGGCACATTCCTTTTTACCCTGTTCCAGCCGGTCCCGGATAGAAGTCTTTTTTTCCGGCTCCAAAGGGCGGTCATGCTGCCATTGGTCGCCGGAAAGAGAAATATATCCGTGTTCGGTGAAATGCCCCTGTTCCTCCTTCATGGCATATTGACCGAAGGGGACGGGATCGATGGCGTCCAGCAGCTCCGGGGGAAGTTGCATATCCATGTGCTGGGCGATATAGCGCCACCCCAGATCGTTCAGATCATGGATATTGGGCTCAAATACGAAATAGTCAATGTTGGCGGCGAACTCTTGAAACTGCTGCGGCTCCGTCAGACGGAAGGGGGATGCTTGCACCGCATCCAGCAGCTCCCGGTCCTCCGGGGAGAGGGCGGCCACCGCCGCCCCCACTTCTGGTAAACTGTAAAGCTCCTTATTTTCTGCCATTGGCGCCATCCTTTCTTTTGGGAAACTCCAGCTTGAAATTGATGAACTTGCCGCCCGTATCGTCCAGGATCACCGTAGCGTCATAGGCGGCACCTTTCTTTTCGGACCACATCCCACGGACAGAAGTACGTCCCTTTTTCAGAAGGTCGGCTGCCATTTTCTTTGTCAGCTCCTTCTTGCGGGAGGTCCAGAAACGGTCATTTTTCCAAAGGACGAAGGTACAGGAACGGTCGGAACAGGCAAAGTTTTTCTTTCCCTCATACACCGGCTTGCCGCAGCGGGGACAGTTGCCGATCACTTCCTTCTCCGGGGCGAACAGCTTTTGCCCGTCCTCAGAGATATGGGAATAGGTCTGGACCAGCTCCCGCGTCATGGAGCGGATACCCTCCATGAACTCACCCGGATCAGCCTCGCCCTTCGCAACAGCACAAAGGCGCTGCTCCCATTCGGCGGTGAGCATGGGTGAGGTCAGAGCCTCCGGCAATACCGTGACCAGGTTGATACCGTCCTTTGTGGGGATCAGGTTCTTGCCCTTTCGCTCCACGAAACCGGCCGCCACCAGCTTTTCAATAATGGCCGCCCTGGTTGCCGGAGTGCCTAAACCTTTTCGTTCCGCGTCCTCCGGGATATTCTCCCTGCCCGCGTTCTCCATGGCAGAGAGTAAGGTATCCTCCGTGTAGGGCTTCGGGGGCGAGGTGAAATGCTCGGTGACAGAGGCCGCCACATCCTCAAATGTCTGCCCCTCGGTGAAGTCGGGCAGCACGCCGCCGCTTTCGGTATCCTCCTGCTTTTCCTTCAGGGAGGAACGGAAGATACGCTCGATCTCCCGCCAGCCCTCGATCAGAATGCGCTTGCCCTTCGCCGTGAAAGTATGGCCGCCGCAATCGAAGGTGGCTGTGACGGTCTCATACTCATAGGGGCTTGCCGACGCGCACAGCAAACGGCAGCAGACCAACAGAAGAAGGTTGCGCTCACCCACAGGCAGGGCCTTTATATCCGCCTTTTCGATCTCCATTGTGGGGAGGATGGCGTGATGGTCGGATACATCCTTGTCCGATACCATGAGCTCCACCAGGGGGAAGAAACTGCTGCACCCATCGAAGGGCGGCACCTTCGCCGCCAGGTGGATCACGCAGGAGGCCGTTTCCGCCATGTCGGAAGTAAGGTATCTGCTGTCAGTACGGGGATAGGTCAGCAGCTTCTTTTCATAGAGGCTCTGGGCGTAGTCAAGGGTCTGCTTCGCCGTGTAGCCGAAAATGCGGTTTGCCTCCCGCTGCAAGGTGGTCAGGTCATAGAGCTTCGGGGGCTGTTCCTTCTTTTTCTCACGGGTGACGGAGGTACACACGGCCTGCCCGTTCCGGCAAGCGGCCTGTACCTGCTTTGCCTGCGCCGGATCGGTGAACTTCTCCGAAACTGCCTCGACTCCGTCCACCTGCAGGCGTACATGGTGGTATTTCTCTTTCTGAAAGAGCATGATCTTCCCGTCACGCTCCGCCAGCATTGCCAGGGTAGGCGTCTGGACGCGCCCCACATTCAGGGTTCGATGGTAGAGGACGGAGAAAAGACGGGTGGCGTTGATCCCCACCAGCCAATCCGCTTTCTGCCTGCAAAGGGCAGACTGATAGAGACTGTCATACTCCGCGCCGGGGCGCAGGTCGCTCATGCCCTCACGGATCGCCATATCCTCCATAGAGGAAATCCAGAGGCGTTCAATGGGTTTCGTGCATCCAGCCATTTCATACACCAGTCGGAAGATCAGTTCCCCTTCGCGTCCGGCGTCACAGGCATTTACCACCGTATCTACATCCGGGCGGTTCATCAGGGTGCGGAGGTTTTCAAAGGCGTCCTCCTTGCCCGGCGCCAGCACATAGCGGAAAGGCTCCGGCAGGATGGGAAGGTCGTCATAGCGCCATTTCTTGAAACGCTCGTCATACCCCGCCGCGTCCATGGGGGATACCAGGTGGCCCACGCACCAGGAAACGATCAGGCCGTTTCCCTGAAAACAGCCATCGGCCCCGGATTTAGCACCCAGGGCCGACGCGATAGATTTTGCTACACTCGGTTTTTCTGCGATAATCAGCTTCATTCAATATCCTCCGTTTCCTCGTCCTCGGTGAGATATTCTTCTTCATCCTCCAGGTCGAAATCATCCAGGTCAGAAGGGACTTTCTTGCCCTGCTTTGGTTTCAGCACCAGGAAATAGAAGGCCGCACCGCCGCCCGCCGCCAGGAGCAGCACCACCGCAACGATAGCACCGGCTCCGCCTTTCTTTTCCTCAGCCGGTTCCTCCGGCTCGTCAGGGGTTACGGGTTCCGGTTCCTCGCCCACGCACTCGCTCATGTTGGTCATGCAGACCTCACAGGCGGTATTCACGGCTCCGGCCTGGCATTTGTCGGTGCAGGAGCAGACGATGGGTTTTTCCGCCGCCTCGCCGTCCTCCGTCAGCGCCATAAGGTCGGCCTCGTCCACCTGGTTCAAGAAATGCACCGTTTCCTCGCCCTTGTCGTCACGGTCGATGATAAGATAGAACACATTGCCGTTTTTGCTTTCCACCGTAATAAACTGCTTGCCGCTGGCGGTGGAGCTGCCGATATCGTCAATAAGCGACAGGTTCCCGTCCGGGGAGAGGGCTGCGCCCACATCATCGGGAAGGATTCCGCCGAACATCCCCAGCAATGCCTCCAGTTCTTCGGGAGCAAAGGAGAAGGAAAAGCCGCTGCCCTCGATCCCGGTTTCTGCGTCGCTCACGGTCATATAGTCCGAATAGACATAGCCGATGCGCTCCGGCAGGATGATCTTCAGCCAGTCGCCATCCTCGCCGACCACTTCCACCGTTGTACCGTTGGGAAGCTGGGTAAAGGCGGTATGGTCAAGCCCCGCCCCGGTTCGGACATTCAGCCTGCCGCCGTTGGTGGTGACGGTCCCGGTCTGGCCGGGTTCGGCATCCTCCGGGCCACCCGTGTCGATCTGAATACCGTCCTCGGTGATGGAGAACGTCACCTTTGCACCTGCCAGCCAGGAAAACAGGTCTGCAATCTCACCCTCGGTCAAATCGCCGGTATCTTCGCCGCCCTCCGGCTCCGCCGTATCATCGGCCGTTGCTTCGGTGGTCTCCGCAGGGGGCTCATAATAGCCCTCGCCGCCGCCCGCAAAGGCGGTCACAGAAAAGGCGGTGGTACAGAGCACCACCGCCAGCAGAGAGGTCAAAAGCCGGAATACTCGTTTATTCTTCATCCTTATATCCCTCCGTTTCCTCCATTTCCGCACCGCTGTCCGCCGCCATCATATCCTCCGGCAGCGTGATCAGGCCGCTGGCATAGGCCTTCAGGAAGGCGGTCAACTCCTTGTTGTCCATCTTCACGGCCTTCACCATGCGGACGATCTCCAGGTTTTCTTCCTCCGCAAGCTGAGCCTCCAGAGTGCGGAGGCGTTTCTGCTGCTCGGCGATCTTCTCCTTCGTTTTCTCAATATCCTTGCGGATCTTCTCAACAGTTGCCATGTTCACAAAACTCCTTTCCGTATCGTTCTTTCCATGAATAGTTGCGGCCCAGGCCCTTGACCGTTTTGAGATTAGGCCGGGCGTTATCCTCCAGGGCAACAGCGCGCCGGAACAGATCCGGGTGCCGCTCCCGCAGGTCGATGATTTCCTCCGCCCTCATGCTGGGGCAGAAAAAACAGGAGGATTTACCGGGTTGGGGCAGCCCCGCCGCCTCGATCTCCCGGATACAATCCTCCCGGTCCCATCCCCATTCCATCAGGGGATACCACTTGCTGTATTTGGGGTCTGCCAGGTCCCGCAGAAAAACCTTATCGCTGCGGTAGCCTTCCCCGGCGTCATAGCCGATGAACTTGACCACCTTCTTTCCGCTGTCCCAGACCTTGCGGCATCCCGGATGGCTGTTGCAGAACTTTTCCTGCGGCCCGATCTTGTGTTTCAGGGAACAGCGTTTGAAGCCGTAAGCGATAGAAGGAAGGGTGCCGCTTTGCAGACATTCATCCTCCAGCGTCAGCCGCTTTCCGTCACGGGTGGTCTTATATACCCTTTTGATTGTTGGCATCCCATGGTCCTTCAGCCATTGATCCATGATGTTCAGATATTCATAGGTATGGGGATGCTCGCCGCCCGTATCCGCAAACAGGATCAGGTCCACAGGGATACGGTGCTTGTGCAGCCCCACAAGTAAGGCGGTGCTGTTGGCGCCGCCGCCATAGGAAACGATATTGATCTTCTCACCTCCATCAATCATAGGGCGGCCTGCCAAATGCGTAAAAGTGGGACTGCCAGTAGCTTGTATTGATATCCGCATACTGGATCGGGTCCCCGCAGTGCAGCATTTTCCCGCCGCCCATATAGATACCCACATGGGACACGCCCGGTGTATCGTAAGTGCCTACAAAAAAGATCAGGTCGCCGGATCTCGCATTTGCGGAGGATACTGGGGTTGAAATGTTGTATAGCCCCTGGGCTCCCAGCCTGCCCGTGTTGCAGACGCCGCTTTCCGTCAGCGCCCAGGATACGAACCCCGAACAGTCAAAGGAAGTGTTGGGGTTGCTGCCTCCCCACACATAGGGATACCCGATATATTTCTCCGCCTCGGTGATAAGCGCCGCAAAGGTTTCATCCTCCAGGGCAGAGGCCGGGATATCATAGGTGGCCGGGGGATTGGTGTACTTCGCCACATAGGAGGAAGAAGGAAACAAATCCTCCCGGTTGCCCAGGGTTGACATATAGGTGGCGTACAGGGACAGAGTTTCTTCCCCCATGATATACACCGGCACATGGGAGAGGTCGAAGTTTTCCAGCTTCACATTGCAGATGTAATAGTCATAGGGCACCTGGTAGGTATCGGTATGGGTATTTCCTTCCTCGTCCGTCCAGGTATCCGTTTCCGTCCGGTAGCGTACCTCCACCTCCACAGTCTCGGTCAGGATGTACTGTTTTTCAAAGAGCATTTCAAGCTCCGCCTGTACTTCGTCAATGGTAAATATCCCTTCATGGAAGGCCGTGAGGATGGAGAGCAGCACATAGGGATCATGCTCGATCTCGTCTAGGTCAAATCGGTATTCATCGTATCCGGGATGCAGGGACTCATAATTGTCCAGCTCGTATTGAAGCTCCGCCTCCATAGCGAGATAGGCGTTTTCCGCCGCCAGCATATCCGCATCCTCGGAGAGATAGGAGGAAGTGAACACGCCTCCCACGCCGCTGCCCGCCATCATGGAACAGGAGGATATCCCGCCGAACAGCAGGGCGACGCAGGCGCCAATCCCCACCACCAGCAGAATGACCTTACTGTGCTTCTTGACGAACAGGACCGTTTTCTTTGCCGCCTCCTTCGCCTTGACCGCTGCGCTTTTGGCGGTGGCGGCGGTGTTCTTCGCCGTTTTCTCCGCGTTTCGTATCTCTTTGGCATAATTCCTCTGGATACGCTTCTTTTGGAGATACCGGGATACGGGATTGGAGGCCGCCAGCGCCGGATCGTCATGGAGCGCCTTTTGGTAAAGGAACTCCGCATTGGCCCGGATCGCCGCCTGTTCCGCTTTCGCTGCGTCCCGCCAGGGCTTCATGCGGTGGTAACGGATGGCGGCCCTGGTCTTGCTCCCGGCATAGGCCATGCTGCGCTCCGCCAGTTCCTCACCCTTATGGCCTGCCTCTACACCCACATTTTCCTGTTCCACCTTGTGGACCTCGTTGTGGGCGGCAAGGCCGATCTCCTGGATGGGACGGGAAAGAGGGTTCTGCCGCAGCTTGCCGTTAGGCCGTTTCTCCACTTCCTCAAAGGTAAGACGGGTTTTGCCACGGCCAGCCACTTCATCAAAGACGCGCTCGGTTTTCAGGACCTTCCTTGTGGGGATGGCCTCCTTTGCCGCATCCAGCTTATCCGCCGCCTTGTCAGAGCGCCGGATATATTTCTGCAATGCCGGATCAGCCCTTTCTTCCTCGGAAAATTGCAGACGGGAGGAAGGGCACTGCCTTGCCTCCGATCCTTCCCGGATGGTTTCTGCCTCCGCCTTTGCCTGCTTCTTTGCGGATCGCCGGGCTCCCGCCTGGGCGATATGCCCCGCCGTAGCCTCAGTCGTGGCAACAGGTTCCTTTCCACCGGAGAGGTCGGTTTCCGGGTTCCTTTCGCTGATATTTGTTACTTCGCCCGTGGCAAGGTTCTCCGCCACAGCGCCGTCACGGGTCATTTTCTGCGTCACCTTATCCGGGGCTTTCAGCTCCTTCACATTTCATCACCTGCCTTTCCATAGGGACAGATATTTGCACAGGTGCCGTTCTCGATCATGGCGATATACCGAAAGATGGGATAGGCCTGGGGAGGACAGACAGCGTTGCCCAGGGTTTTCAGCCGCAGGGCCCGTCCATCCATGTGCTCGGTCATGCGGGGGACTCCATCGGGTTCCCTTGCCCAGAGGATACGTCCGTCCATCCTTTCGGGAAGCCCATGAGCCACTCCACCCAATCCGGGTTCAGCGCCGCCGTGTCCGATACCGGCTGCTCCAGGGCGATCATCTGCGCCGACAGGTTCCCGTCCTTCTTCTTCGGATCGAAGGCCGAAGGTTTCAAAGTCGAGCGGAACCCGTCCGACGCCACAGGGGTCAAGTAGAACACCGCCGCCGACAACGGAAGGCTCCAGATCGTGCCGTTTTTGTTCTTCTTTCGGAAAATCCCATTGTTGGACAGGAACACATCCAGGTTTCGCGCGTCCCTGCCGGTGTTGTTGTTGGAGGCAAGGGGCGTGGGAAACATCAGCCGCGACGATAAAAGTTCGCTGGCGCTCATGCCATGCGCCGACGCCGCAAGCCGGAAATACGAATGGGAGAACAGCGTATCCCGCTTTTGCCAGGTCAAAGATCGTTTTGTCGAGCCCCATATTGATGAAGCCAGCAACATTTTCCCCAAGCACCCAACGGGGCCGCAGCTCGGTAATAACTCTGCACATTTCCGGCCATAGGTAGCGTTCATCCTCAAACCCTTTTCGTTTTCCTGCTGTGGAGAATGGCTGGCATGGAAATCCGCCTGATATGACGGTGACTGTTTCAAGTCCTGTTTTCTCAAAAAACGCCTCCTTCGTAAAAGTAGTGATATCCCGGAACCTGGGAACATCCGGCCACCGCGCGGAGAGGACAGAGTGCGGAAAATCCGCCCACTCGCACTGGCAGACGGTCTCGAATCCGGCCGCCTCCGCCGCCAGGTCCAGACCGCCAATGCCGGAAAACAGGCTCACATGGGTTAGGTTACTCATGGTTTTCGTTGTGACGGAATGGCTCAAAGGCGCTGTCCAGCTCCGCAAGTACCGACTCCATATCTGCCGTGACCGCCTTGCTCTTTGCGATCAGGCCCTCCATCACTTCAAAGAAGGAAACCCCTTCCTCGTCCCCAGCATCCTCCGTATCCTCGTCGGGGCCGTCCTCGCCGTAGTCCAGAAGCTCCAGCTCCTTGATCCCGTCCAGGTCGCCGGGGTCGCCATAGACCAGATAGCGGCTGGGGATATCCCAGGTCTCAAACAGGGTCTCCGCCTGGGCGCCGAAGATGGCTGCCGCCTCCTTCAGATGGAAGAAGTCCTCCAGGGTCTCCGCGCGCTTCGTCAGGAAGACCATCTGGCGGATGAAGGCATACAGAAGGATGCGCTCATTCACGGTGGCCTCGTAGGTTTCCTCGGTGATCGTGTAGATATTTTCTTTACTCATGTTCAGGTTCTCCTTTCATAACCTCGCCGGGTTTTGTGGTCATAATGCTGTAAAGCTCGTTATCCTGCGGGAAGTAGTCCATAAAGGGCAGGATCACGTTGCCGAAAAAGATAAGCCCCTGTCCGGGGCCGGAATTGCTGATGTGCGCCGCCTGCTGGCTGGAAATGTTCAGGCGCTCGCAAAGTATCTTCCTGTCGCCGCTGGCCTGGTTCAGAAGATAGATGAAATCGCTGTTTTCAAAGATATTCTCGATCTCCGCGGAGGCAAGAAGGTCCTTAATGTTCTGGGTGATACCCGTGGGGATGCCGCCCCATTTGCGGAAGCGTTTCCAAATCTCCACGCTCCAGGAACCTACCTCGCCCCGCAGCAGAAGGTGGAACTCGTCCACATAGTATCTTGTGGCCTTGCCCTCGCTGCGGTTGACGGTGACACGGTTCCACACCTGATCCTGGATGACCAGCATCCCCAGGTTTTTTAGCTGCTTGCCCAGTTCCTTGATATCAAAGCACACAAGGCGGTTATTGATATCCACGTTGGTACGGTGGTTGAACACGTTGAGCGAACCATGCACATACAGCTCCAGGGCAGCGGCAATCCGCTGAGCCTCCGGCTCCGGCTGCCGCCTGATCTCATCGTAGAGGTCGCCCAGGATGGGGACATTCTCCGGTCTCGGATCGGCAAGGTACGGACGGTACACGGTCCGCACGGCACGGTCGATCAGCGTCTTTTCCACCGGCTCCAGGCCGTTGCGCCCGCCTGCCGCCAGCTCGCAGAAGGACAGGATGAAGTCTGATTTTAAGGCCAGGGGGTTATCATCCTCGGAGTAATTCAGGCTCATATCCATGGGGTTCACATACTGGCTGCTGGTAGGCGATATCTTAATGACCTGCCCGCCCAGACGGTGGACCAGGGGGAAGTATTCTGCCTCCGGGTCGCAGATGATGATATCGTCCATCGTCACAAGGAACACATTGAGAATTTCCCTTTTTGCGGAAAAGCTCTTGCCGCTGCCCGGCGTGCCAAGGATCAGGCCGTTGGGGGTCTTTAGCTGCTTGCGGTCGGCCAGGATCATGTTGCCGGAAGTGGCGTTCAGCCCGTAGTACAATGCTTCGCCGCCCTGGAAAAGCTCCTGGGAGATGAAGGGTACAAAGATGGATACGGAGGAAGTGGTAAGGCCCCGCTGTATCTTTGTCTGGTTGACGCCAAGAGGCAGCGCCGACACAAGACCCTGCTCCTGCTGGAAGTCCAGGCGGGTGAGCTGGCAGTTGTATTTCTGCGCCATGCTGGAAGCCCGGAACACGTCATTGTCCAGCTTTTGCTTCGTATCCGCGATATTCACCACCAGGAAGGTCATTAGGAACATCCTTTCATTCCTGCTCTGCAGATCACGGAGGATATTCTTTGCTTCGCCCGCGTAGGTCGCCAGATCGGAGGGGAGGATATCTATATCGAACCCCTCACGGGCGGCCCGCTTCTGGGCGTCGATCTTCATGCTGTCCAAATCCGTGATCTTTCGCTTGACTGTCTTGATCGCCTCATTCTGATCCATGCTGCGGATATGCAGGCTCACAAGGATGGTGCTGTCCGTATCCAGCAGGTCCGCCAAAAGGCGGTCGTTCATTTCCGGGGCGGTGATCTGTAAGAAGGATACCGCACCGAACTTGCCGCCCATCTGGAAACGCCTTGCCTCTCCGAAACGGAAGGAGGACGGGCAGATAAAGTCCTTCACATGGAGGCCGGAAGGGGCAAGCCAGTCCCATTCAAAGCGGAAACGGTCTCCGTCCGGGTGGAGGACGCCATGCAGCACCTCCAGCCATTCCTTCCCGTCCAGTTCTTTCGCCAGGGCGCCCATGGCCTTGAAATGGTTGAGCGCGTCCAGCACGATACGGGAGAACCGGGCTCTTGCGGCCCTGATATCCTTTGCTTCGATGGTCAGCACCAGGAACTTTGTTTTTACCATGCCGTTGTTGCCATGCTCAAGCTGCCTGCGGAGCATATCCGTATAGAGGGCGCGTACCCCGTCGAACTTATCCCCCTGGGCCGCGATCTCAATACGCTTTCGGAAATCCTCCCTGTTGACCTTCCTGCACACAAGGGACAGCTCCATGCCGATAGAAGCGTCATGGGCGTTATACATATCGCAGAGGGCTTCAAAAATGGCGGTCTGTCCGTCCGGCTGGGCGAGCTGGTAATTCACATCCTCAAACTCGATGCACCGGCTCCAGGTCTTATCGTCCAGCTTGCACAGCCCGTCCGGGTATATCTGCCGGAATGGTAAAGTGTCCTGTGCCGAATGGGGTTTTCCATCACCCCTGGCGGCCTCCATGATCTTTCTGATCTCACGCTTTTCTGCGGGCGTCAGCTTTCGCCTTGCCTTTACCGGGGCCGCCTCTTTCTGCGGTCTTGCTTTTTTGAACAATCTTTCTCACCTCCTTTTCCACCTGGCTTTGCCGCTCGATGGCGGCATAGAAATTGTTGGTCTGATATGGCCGCTCCTTCGGCCGGATGAACATGGCTTGAACGATCTGCCCCGCGATCACTTCAAGGGGCTGGCCGTGCCGCTCATACATGGCGAGAAGGAAGAAAGGCAGCATCACCACGATCATGCAGAGGGTGGCGGCGCTGGAGTTGATTGCGCTTTTGAGCAAAAAGAAAAGCGGTACTCCAATGAGTGCCGCCGCGCCGAAACAAATGAGCTGCCGTTTGGTCAGGCCAAACATGACTTTGGATTTTACTTTCGTAAGGTCTTTGGGAATAGTTACATACGCCAATCTATCAAACCTCCTTTCCCATGCCCGGAAGGGTTATGCTGTCTGGGGCTTCATTTCCCCATACATCCCATCCGGGGGACTTCTGGCGTGCGAACAGCTCAATGCGGGGGACATCCCCCATGAGCTCAACAATCCGTTTCCTTGCCTCGTCGGGCTTTTTGCTGTGTTCCTCCACCGGGGAAACGATAACCTGGTGGACACTCCTGGAATACCGTTTAGGGCTGCCCTTTGTGGCAATCACGCACAGTTCCGCATTTGCCCTCGTCCAGTAGCCCATACCCCAGAACAGGGTCGGGGCTTTCTTATTCTGCTTGATCCAGACAAAGGCAACGCTTTTGTAAGTGAAACCCCAGGCATCCAGAACACCCCATGCCTCGCGCAGCATGGGGAAGGTGATCCAGAGGAACAGGGCGCAGTCCTTATCCGCCAGCTCCCCCACAGGCAAGGCCTTGATATCCTCAATACCCATGGTGGGGTAATGGCTTTCCGCGGAACGGCCCGCGCCCTTTTTGCTCCATACCTTGTAGGCCCAGGGAGGGTCCGCATAGATAACACTGTATTTTTTCATGCCCACCTCCTTTAATGCGCCCCGAACAGGGATTTAGAAAGACTTCCGGTTTTGAACAATGCGAAGCACAGCAGGACCGTGTAGCCCATGCAGCTCCAGATGGCCCCGGAGATATCGCCGCTTGTGGCGATGCTCTGGACCAGGACCGAATAGATACCCACGCACACCATGATAAGGAAGGCCTGGAACGCAAGGGCGAACAGGGATTTCAAGTAGTTCTGCCCGGTGGAGCTCCAGTCCCGGTTGGTCATGGTTGCAAGGGGGATCGGCCCTATGGAGGTCGTTAAATACACTTCAATCATGCGACCGTAAATGACCAGCATGATACAGATGGAAAGGGCGTTCATGGTAAGCCCCACGAAAAGGGACTGGAACCACAGGCCGAACAATTCACCTGTTGAAAGCGCCTCCACCTGGGCCTCCAGGTCGGTGACCACACTGTTCACGTCAATGGAGGTATCCCCGATGATCACGCCTGCGCTGCTGTTCACAACGCTCTGGCCCACATCGAAAATACCCATGACGATATTCCAGGTATTCGTTACGATCAGCACGGCGCAGAAGGTTTTGAATATCCACTTGAAGAACATCCAGGTATCCACATCGTGCATATTGTTTTTCTCTGTTACAAGCTGGATCAGCTCATAGCACATTACAAATGTCAGGATAACCCCGGCGATCGGGACGATCACCGTTTCGGAAAGATTGCGGATCATGGAAAAGACGCCGCTGTTCCATGCCAGCGGCGTCATTCCCACTTCACCGGCGATCTCGCCTACTTTGGTATTCACCGTATCGAACATGCCCGACAGGTTTCCCGTGATACCATCGACGAGCAGCCCGCGCAGCCACTCGTCCAGTTTGTCGAGTATGCCGCCCATAAGCGATCACGCCCCGCGGATTAACCGAACAGACCGGAGAGCAGAGGGACAAGGGTGATGCCGATGAGGGCAACACCGCCGCCGGCCATAAGCTGCTTCATGCCCTGGGACTTGCTGGCAGGGTTGTCCTGGCCGTAGCCCTCCAGAAGATTGATAACACCCCAGATACCCAGGCCCGCGCCCAGAGCAACCACCAGAGTCTGCAAAACACCAACTGCGCTGTTGAAAAATGCCATATAAAAATCCTCCTAGAAAATGTTTTTGATTTTGGTTTATTCGTTTACGTCAATCTCGTACACATCGAAGCGGTCGCCGGGCTTTACAACGGCCCGCTGCTTCTTCATGTACCGTTCCATATCAAAGACATTTTTAGGGTCGGCGTCGGCTGTGTATTTGTAGTTCGGGTGCCGCGTCAGATCGTACTTGTCCGAAAGAAACGGATGCACGCCGCGCAGCATGAAGATACATTTGCCTCCGTCCATAACTGCCAATTCGTCCTGGGTCATCAACTCCTTTCCTAATTTCTGATAGCTGAGGCCGTGGGAAATCTGGCTGCCCCGGTTTTCGGATTGGTTGTAGCTGTCGATGGTCTCCTTGCCCAGCAGCTCCGAAATCTCCTTGAGCGTCGATTTTTCCTTGCCTCCCAAAAACAAGGTGCTGTCGCAGTTACCGACGATGGTATCCGCGTTGTCCTTGTAGATGGCTTTTAACTGGCTCTGCGACTGCAAAATAATGGAGGCCGATATTTCACGGCTCCGGATGGTGGCGATCAGCTTGTCGAAGTTCGGTATCTGTCCGATATTCGCAAACTCGTCCAGGATCAGGCGGACATGGACGGGCAGTCGCCCGCCGTAGAAATCATCCGCCTTGTCGCAGAGAAGGTTGAACAACTGGCTGTACATAAGGGCTGCGACGAAATTGAAGGTGCTGTCCGTATCACTGAGGATCACGAACAGGGCCGATTTACTGTCACCCAGGGTATCCAGTTCCAGCTCGTCGGTCTCCATTAGGTCCCGCAGCTCCTTGATATCGAAGGGAGCGAGGCGGGCGCCGCAGCTAATTAAAATGCTTTTGAGGGTCTTGCCCGCGGCCATTTTGAACTTGCGGTACTGCTTTACCGCGAAATGGTCCGGGTCTTTTTCCTCCAACTGTGCGAAAAGGAGGTCAACGGGGCTTTGGTATCCCTCGTCGTCCTCCCTTGCTTCGCTGGCGTTGATCAGGTCCAGCAGCGTTATGAAATTCTTTTCTTCCTCCGGGGCCTCATACCAGATGTAGCCGATCAGGGCCGAATAGTAGAGGCGTTCCGCCTTTACCCAGAAATCTTCCCCGGCCTTGTCACCTTCGCCCTTCGTGTTCATAATCAGGGCGTTCACCAGCTTCAGGATATCCTTCTCCGACCGGATGTAGGCCAGGGGGTTATACCGCATGGATTTTTTGAAGTTGATAAGGTTGAGGCACTTGATACGGTATTTCTGCCGCTCCAGGAAGGTTCCGATCTCCGGCAAAAGTGTTCCTTTTGGATCGGTACACACATACGAGCTATGGCCCTGGAGGAGTGAAGGCTTGCAGAAGAACCTTGTTTTTCCGCTGCCGCTGCCTCCGATCACCAGGATATTTTTATTTCTGGCGTACTTTGGCTGCTTCGGTCTGCTTGACATGGTGATCCGCTCCGTCATGGTCATGGGGATATTCTGGAAGAAATCCTTGTCCATGTAAGGGGCGATATCTGCCGCTGTGCCCCATCGGGCGCTGCCGTATTCCATGCCGTGGCGGTATTTCTTCACGTTCTTGCCCTTCATGTGGACCGCCACACGGAGGATCACCGCACCGGCGATGCCAACAAGCAGGTCAACAGGGTTAAAGCTCAGCCCCAGGGAGGAAAACGCTGCCGCAAACCCGTCCCCGATGGAGAGTATCTTTGCGGAGAGCTCCGCGCCGGGCGCCAGCCGGACCGCCTGGGACAGCTTGTCGAAGGGATACACGAACAGGAGGTACGGGAGGTTCAGGATCAACAGCTTTTTTATATTCACAACTCCACGCCCCTTTCCTTCACCTTGACCTTCTCCCGGTCAAGCGTTCTGTGCTCCACCTTCTGCGCCGCCTGCTCCCTTGCCTGTGCCAGCCGCTCCCGGATGGAGGGCTTTTCCTCTCTGCCCATCTTTCGGCTTGCGAACTCCTGGAAGGCCGCCGTGATGGCGTCGGCATCCCTGCTTTTGAAAAAGACCAGGTAGCGGGGCTGCCCGGCGGTGGTGTCCTTCTTCAAGGCGAAATCCACATGATACTTTTTCGCCACATGGGTAAAAGCCTTGATATTCTTATCGCTGATCTCGATATTGGCAAGCCCGGCGTTCTGTCCGGCAAGCTGCTTTAGGGTCTGTTTGCCCCGGTGCATTTTCGGGGACTTGTTTTTCTGCGCCTCCAGGAACTTTTGCAGGGCCTTTTCAAGCACCTGCTCGCTCATTTTAGCGCCGTCGATGATAAGGGCAACGGATTTGCCGGTCACTTCTTCCTGCATTTAGCCTCGCCCCCTTTGCCCATCCCCGTACATATCGTGCTGCACCAGGGAAGAATAGTAATTGCCGATGGTGACAGGGGCGTTATACAGAGCTGCCAGGAGATATTTCTTGATGTTGCGGACATAGGTGGTGTTATCCTTCATGCAGTCCATGACATACTGCACATGGGAACTGTCCAGCTTCATAAAGCGGGATTTGACCACCTCCGCTGGATAATCGTCACCGGCTACACGGATCGTCTTTCTGGCAGAACAGACGGTATCCACAATGAGCTCTGCGATCTCGTCAAGCTGCTCACGGTCCATCTTCGGGTCCTGGATCAGATACTCATACCCGATGTTCTCAAAAATGACCTCCCTGTATGCTTCTCTGGCTCCCATCCCATCCGTTCCCATCCTTGCCCTTGTGGGGGTAGGGGGATTTGATGGGATAGGATTTGATGGCTGAGTAATTGATAAATCTTTTTTTGATATCTGGTTACTTGATCCTTTAGTATTTAATTGTGCGGGGTCTCCCTGTATAGGCGTATCCAATGTGGGAACAGCCTGTATGGGATTTTCCAATATAGGCGCTCCCTGCATAGGTGTGGGCGGTTTGGGCTGCTCCAGGATCGTGTACTCTATCGAACCAAGCTGCCCGTTTTCATTACGGATGCGCTCACGGATCAGATAGCCGTGTGCCTCCAGCTCCCGGATACCGCCGCTAATACTGTCAATGCCATCCTTGCAGATACGGGCAAGACCCTTCATGGTGTAGTCCCAATCCTCCGGCAGCGACAGCATAAGGGAGAGCAGGCCCTTCGCTTTCAGGGAAAGGTCTGTGTTACGCAGATGGTGGTTTGACATGACCGTGTAATCACGGGTCTTTTCTATGCGGAAAACTGCCATGCCTGATACCTCCTTCCTCATGGTTTGAAAAGTGTTGTTTTTCGGTGTTTTGTCCGTCTGTATCCTTCCGGTATCCTCCCCATGGGAAAACATCCACGTCTCCTTTGAATTGTGGCACACAGGGGAAGGAACAACGGATTTTCTACCCTTTTTGATACAGTTTTCAGTTCCCTACAACTCACGGTCTTTGTGGTCATAGCGGAGATTGCCAGCTATGACCTTCGCATGGTTCTTTATTTTGATAAATCCCCTGTCTTGGTTCTCCATGGCCTTGCCGTATCCGGCTTCGGTCAGGAACAGGCGCATTTTATCACCCTTGTATCCCATGGGGGACTCATGGGAGAGGACGTCAAAGACGATCATGTGGCGGGTATCGGGATCGAACCGCTCCAGGGCCATGATATCGTGACCGGCCAGCTTCTGGGCGCCGGACTGCTGCCTGGCCTCCGCCAGCATTTCCCCGATGGTCCTTGCCTTGCCGGGCAGACGGTAATTCTTCTGAACATTCCGGATCACATCCATGCACTCCTTATCGGAGAGAGGACGGAGCTTTTTCAAAAGGCCTTCCGCCGTGTCCTTCATGGCCTTGTCCGGTGCATAGCGCCAGGTCATGTAAATCTCATTCAGGGCGGCTCCCTGGCTGGTGCCCTCGACCTGATAGATCATCCTTTTTTCAGCTTCACTTAAATTCATTTATCCGGCTCCTTCCTAAAATGGGCAACAAAAAAGCCACAGGTTTTTTGTGCCTGCGGCTTGTGCCATGCTTCGCTTATGTGGGAGCGGAAGACAACAGAAAAGGGATACCATTCGTGAAAATAGTATCCCTGCTCTGTAAACTTATTCAATTTTTGATGGTTGCATTGTCTGTCGCTGTCCACAAAGCCTTGATTTTACTTGTTTTTCTCAACCATCCTTATCAAAGCCTTGTATTTGCAAGGTTTTTACGGTTTTCCCACACTTCCGTCCTTGAAAGCCTACTAAGTATATGGTATTATGGGTATAT
>ERZ1027056.122-NODE-122-length-45875-cov-12.621126_pt1 | contig 45875 bp, 42 predicted proteins | sample MGYA00519427_ERZ1027056 | MGnify/ENA primary metagenome ERZ1027056 (study PRJEB26926, sample SAMN06164570) | human gut metagenome | biome: ENVO:00009003; feature: ENVO:2100002; material: ENVO:00002003 | host: Homo sapiens | place: USA | collected 2012 ... | reverse complement strand
TTATATCATATCAGCTAAGCTTTGTCAAGACTTTTCTTTGTGAATTCTTTATGAAGTATTTATTAACCTCATCGTCATTCATATTCATCGCTCTCTTCAAGCGACTTATTTAGTTTACCACCATAATGGCCATTTGTCAATAGCTTTTTCACTCATTCTCTTTTTTATACATTTTCTGCACTGATTTTTAGATATTTTTCACCATATTGCAGCCTTCGCCCATATATAAATGAAAAAGCAGGGCAAAAGCCCTGCTCATATCTACTTAATTGTTAGAAGAAGTATCAAAACCGCCCCTGTTAAAGAACAATTCTCTTATAGCCAGTGCACAGCCTGAAAGGAAACGATGCTTGTCCTCTATGATAGAAAGCTCTATCTTGCTTGAAACAAGTGCTCCGCCTATCTCTGTCACAGCGTCCTTTAATCTCTGGAACGCCTTTTCGCTCTGGAACTTGAACTGATGAAGAACTATCTTCTGCGGATTGGTAGAGAAATACAGATTGTTCAGCAGCACTGCCAAAAGCATAAGCTCATTGTCAAGTATCTCCCTAACAGCCTTGTCGTCTTTCTCATATGCCATAGTTATCATTTCATTGGTAACGCCCTCAAAGCTGCCTCTTGCAGCCTCATATAAGAAAGGTGTCTTTTCAGGTGAGAATACCTCCCTGAGTTTAGCCATAGTCGCCAAAGGTGTAAGCTCGCTTTCAACACAGCCCCTTCTGCCGCATGGACAAGTCCTGTCAGAGAACGGATTTATTATCATCTTGTCAACGAAATTCGTTCTGTTGTCATAAGAAACTATCGGATCGTTAAGATTTGTCACAACAAAGTGCATTGTGTTGCCGTACTGCAAGAATGCAATGTTGTGTCTGTTGATGTCCTTGGTCTTGAGAAAATCTATGTTCGCCATAGCAGTACCCTTTACAGAGTTGTCAAATACCAGCGGCAGTTCAGTTTTCTCTCTTATGGCAGCCTTGAGCTTTGTGTAGTCAGGTTCACCGTCATCAACATCTATGCCCAGTCTTGAATACATCGTCGGGAAAATTCCGAAACCTATTCCGAGTATAGAGTTCTTGTCAAGACAGTTGTCACCAAGCACTTCATTTATGGACTTCTCAGTGAAATCAAAAATAGTGCCGTAGTCAGTCTTGTCATTGATAGCAAGGTTTCTCTTATCCAGAACCGCACCTGCCAGTGTAGACAGACCCACGCTCACAATGTCCTCTTCTATAGTCACACCTATAACGAACTTATAGTGGTGATTGATGTCGATAAGTATCTTTTTTCTGCCTCTCGGAGCTTTCTCCGTAACGTGCTTGTATTCGCCTATCTCCTGTATGATGCCCTGCTCGATCATCTCGTTTGTAATGATCGTAACAGCTGCTCTTGTGAGTTCCAAAGTGCCCGCAATGTCTATACGGGAAGTAGGGCCTCTCTGCTTGAGTATCTTGAGGACCTGCATACGGTTACGCCTCTTGAGGTCAAGCTTGCTAATGCCATGCTGTTCCATAAAACTATAATTCCCTCCGGATAAAATTTTTTACTTGCCCTATACGCTCAAAGCGTCCCGTGACTGCATGGAAACCATGATACGAAACGCCTTTTATGTGCAAGTTACAGACAGCCGCCATATCTCCATATGACGCAATGCTGCCCTTTTAATTACTGTTCTCGGAAATTATAGCAAACAATTATAAACCTGTGATTAACATTCGATTATCATTTAACTGTTTACCGAACATTTACACTTTTTTAAAGAATATCAGTCTCGTCGATATCGTCCTCGATCTCTTCGCCGTTGAGTATAGCCTTGAGAGTTTCCACCTCTTCGTCAGTGAGTGTGATACCCTTGCCCATTCTGCTGTGGTCTGGGTTCCATTCTCTCAGATCATACTTTGGCTCTCTCTCGTTCCAAGAAACCTTGTTAAGTTCCTTTGTCCAGCCCTTTGCGTTTTCAGAAAGCACGCCAAGACGCTCTGTGATCTCAAATTTCAATTCTGCCATGATAAAAACCTCCATTGGTGTAATAGGGACAAATGCCCCTCTATCTATAAAATCGCAGTATTACTACTGCTTTTTATATGCCCATTTGACCATTTTATTCCACAGCTGTTTGCGGAATATAACAGCACATACAAGTATCTGTATTGCCGCCGCAAGCACGCAGAACCACAGTCCTGCCGCCGCACCAAGCAGTATGTCAAGTGCAGCAATGCCTAAGAAGATATCCCCTGCCCTGCGGTTTTTGATGATAACAACAGCCGCCAGTATCACAAGAGCCGCCGCAGTCCAAACCATGCCGTGCCTGAAAACAAGGCTCAACGGCATGAGCACCAGCATAAGATACATAAGCCTGCTCTTGTTCTTGTATACCGCAAAGCCAAAACCTGCAAGCAGTATCAAATATACAATGATACCCTTTGTGAGCCAGTCAACCAGTGCGAACACCGCCAGACCGACTATGAGAATGCAAAGCTTTGCCGTGCTCAGACTCACAAAATGCGACGCTATCTTTGCAGGGAGCACCTTGTAGAAAATGCTCTCCACAGCCTTTCTGTTTAGTATAAATACCGCAAAGAAAAGCAGTGCCACCACTCCGTAAAGCGGAATGTGATGCATAAGATCAGTTTCAAAAAGACAAATGAACATCATCACAAGGATAACGATATTGTTCACTATCATCTTTTTCATGTCTATCCTGAAAGGCACGAGCTTTCTTGAATCTATCGCCCTTATGATGAACACAGTCATATAAGCTGCCACCGTGGATATCGGCGGACCGTAAAGTCCTATCCTTGGTATGAGGATAACGTTCAGCCCCACGTTTATCACGCCTGAAACAAGGCTCGTGAAAAGCGACCTCTTCGTCTGCTTTGACGCAAGATATATCGACCCCATAAACGTGGTGAAACAAGAGTATATAGTCGCATATATGATGATAGGCGAGTATTTTACGCAGTCACGGAAATCCGCACCTATCCAGAAATTAGTCACAGGCTGAACGATAAGCAAACAGCCTGCCACAAGGATATACAAAAGGCTCTGATTGAAGTCAAAAACGTTCTCATAGAACGTATCCCTGTCATCGGAATCGTCCTCCGTTATCGCCGACATATTCCAAGCCTGACCGAACATAAGATACACCGTCGACACAAGATTAGGTATCTTGTAAGCCGCCGACAGCACACCGTTGTAGTCTGAACCAAGATAATGCGTGGTCATAAAAGAATCCGAGCTGTTGGTTATGAGCCACAAAAGCTGAGCAGGGATGAGGGGCACAGAATATTGCAGCATGACCTGCAAAAGCTCCCTGTCAATGTCCTTGAAGTTTATATACCTCCAAAGCTTTGACTTGAACGTGAGAAATACCACCGAGATAAGGTCAGAAAGAATGGTGGCGAGCAAATACTTTTCAATGCCCGTGCCGTGACCGAGAAATCCCTCAGGGAGCACCATGTAAAACATTGCCGTCCAAAACAGCGTAAAGAACGTTGTCAAAATGCCGTTGAACGCAAACAGCTTTACCTGCTCCATAGCCCTCACAAAGGTGGAGTAAAGTGACTTCATGCTGGAGGTGAATACATATATATATAGTATCAAGCTGTATCCGCCAATATACTTGTCAGCAATTCCCGTCAGCGACACAATAGGCAGCAAAATACCGAACACCGCCAGACCGAAAAAGCATATAAGATTGCCAAGAGTAAAGACCTTCACCTTGTCATAAGCCTTGTCAAGACCAAATCTTATGATAGCCTCCGTGATAGTCATTGTAACAAGAGGTATCATCCAGTTTGCTATCTGAGTAAGAACGTCCGTAACGCCCAGCTCAGCAGTAGTAAGATAATTGGTGTATATAGGCACAAGCAGCAGCACAAGAACCTTTGAGCTGAAAGAACCTATCGCAAACACCAGCGTATTTGAAAACAGCTTTTTATAGCTGCTTTGTTTGCCTGTTTCTGCCATTTACAATTTCCTCATTACATAATAAAAATAACACATAGAGATATTATAACACAATGCTTTGATTTTTGCAAATATTTTTATAAAAAGGCGTATTTTTTTACAAACCGCTTGCAATCAGGAAAAGATTATAGTATAATAGACCTAAAGAAAAACGGCTGCAAATGCAGCGTCAGAAAATTATCTGGAGGGCGATAACATGAGCAAAGCAACAAAAGTATTTCTCATACTTTTCGTATCAGTATTCACAGCAGGAGTAGCAGCGAATATCATCTGCGAGATATTCAAAACAAGACTTCAGAAATATTATTCTGTAGACTAAACACAGCGTTTTTATCAGGACGGCTTTTGCCGTCCTTTTTCTTTACGCAGTTTTTTCACCGCAAGTGAAACTTTTTCAGCATTTTTTCCGACTATTAGGGTGAAAGCTCACAGAGCAAAAGAAAGGAGGAAACAAAAATGGTATCTGACCCGAAAGACACCTTTATAAAAGCGTACAACGATACATACGACTACATAAGCCGATATCTCAATTCAAAGCTCAGTCCCGACCAGTCCGCCGAGGACGCCCTGCAAAGCGTCTACCTTGACTTTTACCGCTCCCTTATCAATACCGACGGAGCGATAAAAAACGTCAGGCATTATATTCTCAGGATAGCCAAACGCTATGTCGCCGACCAATATAAAGAGCACTCAAAGAACACCTTTGAGGATATCGACGACCTGAACATCGCAGACGAAAAAGCCCTTTCCACCCTTGAGAACGCCGACTTTTTCGACTATGAGCAGGTGATGAGTTATCTCAAAAGCTCCGACGATACCACCTACCGTATCTTCGTCCTGCATTATCAGTACGGCTATACTATCAAAAAAACGGCCTCATGCCTCGGTTTGTCACAGTCCACCGTAAAATCAAGATTGTACCGCACCTTAGAAAAGCTGAAAAAAACATACTGCGAAAAGGAGGAACAAAACTATGAAAATGACAGATATAATGAAAAAGCACCACAGCGAAAGCAAGTCTGAAAACCTCGATATCCTTTTAAAAAGGATAGACACCAAGGATTTCATCACCAGTACCGCCGCCAATGATGCACCGGCTGACAGCCGCCCACAGTCTGTAAAAATAAAAAATAAGACCACAGGCGTCATAGCTGTGGCTGCCTGTGCCGCAGTGGCAGTGGGAGCATTCGCATTCAGCGGACTGCTCAAGTCAGATGTAGACAGCACCCCAAGCACCGCATCTTCAACATCTGCACCCGATACCGCCCCACAGACTGTCACCGTCCCTGACGTGACAAACAAGACCTATGCCGAGGCAGAAATGCTCATCGCACAAGCAGGCGGCACGCCCATAAGACGGGATATGTACAGCGACACTATCTCCGAAGAGAACGTCATTGAAACCGAACCTTCCGCAGGTTCACCACTAAAAGCAAATGAAGAAGTCACAATTTTTGTGAGCAAAGGTATCCCGGTGAACCCAAATACCGACAGCACCGCAGATTCCACCGTGGCAGACCTCACCGATATCCTCGAAAGGCTCACCGACCTTAAAAACACAAATGACCTTGAAACTATACTCGCCGCACTTAACGCCAAAGCCGATGACTTTGGTATAATCTACGCTGAAAACTGCGGTTCATACCTTGACGTAGTAGTGTCCGAGAACAGTGCCTCCACCCGTATAAAAGCCTACCTTGAATCATACGGCGTTGACCCCGACCTTGTGGCCGTCTATACCCCAGAGTCCTGCCTGTAAGCGATACCGCCATAACAAACGCCTATGCAGTGTCAAACCTTGTGAAAGAGCTTTCAGATATGGGCTATGAACCGCAGTTCACTTCCGCCGTTGACGTTTACCGCATAGACCTTTCCGACACCGAAAAGCTTACCGACCTTGCAGACTATATCTCCGCAAATTATTCCGATGAGCTTTTCAATTCCGTGGTAGTATCCGTAAACGGCAGCGATTACTTTTTCTTACATAAATAATAATTTACACTGTACGTTTGCACACATAATCCAATTCAGAATTGTAACAAGCGTCTATTGCACAAAATAAAAATTTGTGATATAATATGTTTAATGTTGTAACTCATTAAAAGGGAGAACGGATTATGAAAAAAGTAGTTTCAATAATTTTAGCATTTTGTATCATGGCACTTGTTTCTTGCACAGAAAAAAAAGCCGAGAGCCACACCGATGAAAAACAAACTTCTACCGCAGAAACTACTACAACTACGTTAGATGTTACTGAAGATGACACAAATGTTTTCATAGACCCCATCAATGTTCCTGACTACGCTACAAAAAAATTTGATAAGATATATGAGATAAAACTTGAAAAAATCGCAGAAAATGAATACAAGACACCGGACGGGTATTTTGACATAAAAATAGAGTACGAACTTAAGGGACATTCCTTTAAGTGCAAATCAACATGGAAAAACACATCAAATAAAACGTTGAAACTTGATGCTAAATGCATTGCCTCGGTTAAAACAGATATTCCTAATGATAATGCCAATAGTAGTAATCGAAAGATTGATTCAAAATATGTAAAAATGATACCAGGTGAGGAAATCGAAAGGAGCGACTCACAAATACTTGCACCAAAATATACAACTGCTAAAGCAGCAATTTCAATAAGTGGAAGTTTAGGTTCTGATGATAATGGCAATAGTATAGAATATATAACTGACCCAGACCCACTTATTACTTTTGAGTATACTAGATAAAAAAACACCGCAGGGCATTAAACTCTGCGGTGATTTTTTTACATACAAAACCTGTGACTGCCGATAACAGTCACCGTAGGCTTTGCGTGCATATAAGCGTTTGAAGTTTTTGCAGGATTGTAGTAGTAAACACAGCCGTTGGTAGGATCCCAGCCGTTTAGAGCGTCACGGGCAGCATTGTAAGCCGATGCAGCCACAGGCTCGTTGAACTGACCGTCCACCACCGCAGTGAAAGCACCGTTTTGATAAATTACGCCCGAAAGCGTGTCAGGGAAAGAAGGGTGCTCGATACGGTTGAGTATCACCGCACCCACAGCCACCTGACCCACATAAGGCTCGCCCCTGGCCTCGGCAGAGATTATTCTCGCCAAAAGATTGATGTTCTGTTCCGTAGCCGAAGGCACAGAGCCGATAGAAATGCCCAACGCACGCAGAGTCTGCGGCCCGGCAGTGCCCGTCTGACTTATCCCCTGCTGTTTTTGAAATTTTATCACAGCGGCTTTGGTTTTCTCGCCGTAGTACCCCGTCACCGAGTCGTTGAAAAGCCCACGTTCCTTTAAGCGTTCCTGAATAGCCCTCACCTCGCTGCCGCTAGACCCAAGCTGAGAGAGCACACTGTCAGAATTGTCCCAAAACGCATTCACCGCCGCCAGTGAAACGCCCACCGCCAGCACCGTCACCGCAGCTTTTTTCACCAACAAATTTCTCACTGATCCCATAAGATCACCTCCTGAAAATCTGCAATTATTTTTTACAGCATTTACAGATTTATTCACCCACCGTCATAACGCACAAAATTCGCCGCACTGATTTGTATAAACAAATGATTTATGATTTAATTTGGCAACATTTTATTAATTGTTGCATTTTTTATGCAACAAACCACCCCATTTTTGTGTATAAGTAGAAAGCGTCTTAGATACTTGCGGGCACGTACAAGCCCTGCGACTTAGTGAACCCGACGAGAGGTTCTGGAACAGGCTGTAGAGTACTTGTATCAGGACGTGGGTGTGCATTGTGATATTTTGTGTATGCAAAACCTAGGTCAAAATAACCGATGTCACGCCCCGAATGCAACTTGAAAATTGAATAAAAACGGCTGAAACACGAACCCAACGGCAACAAATCTGTAGGGGCGAACACCGTTCGCCCGTCGAAGAAACAGACCCACGGTGATAATACGGTTCGATAACCATACAAACTATCCTATCGCACCTGTAGGGGAGCGACGCCCTCGGCGTCCCGCTATTTCTCGCCCGTTGAATTATTGGAGAATATCACAACAATGTCACTATGAATAATTCGGCATCATGGGTGTGACAATTATCACTTAACCCCGTTCCTCACTTAACTCCGCTCCCCACACAATATTCTCTCCCCACATCTTGCATTTTCCCTCAAAATGTGCTATCATTATTTCTAAAGGGGGTCTTATCCGTGAAAAAACTCTTTTCCGTCATCTTTATGAACTTTTTCGGTTTCGACATGATAATCTTCTTGGTCGCTGTCGCTACCGCCCTCGTTTTTTATTTTACTAAAAAATCTGCCGATGTTTTATATAACAAACTCCATCTGAACATCTTCGTTCCCGACTCAGGTGCGTCACGCCGTCAGGCTGACAGCGATATCTCCGATATCCGTGAGACCGATATCGTATCAATGCGTAACCGCACAGGCAGCCTCTATTCACTTTTTGTGAACCTCACAGGCATCTTCCCTTTGCTCGGTATCCTCGGTACTGTCATCTCACTCCTTGGTATGGTGGGCGATATGTCCAGTGTCCAGGATAATTTCTACGGTGCTTTGACCTCTACCTTTTGGGGACTGGTCTTTGCTATAATCTTCAAATTTCTCGACGGAATAATCTCCGCAAAAATTGAGGACAATGAGAAAAACGTTCAGCTTTATCTCGAAAGAAACAACGCCGAACATTCTCAAAGCGGTGAACAGCCATGAACGGTTTCAGGAAAAATAAGGGTATCGTCCTTGAACTGACTTCCCTTCTTGACGTTATCATGATAATGCTTTTCTGGGTCATGACTGACGTTTCTGCATCAGCCGACAGTCAGAAAGAGGACGCAAAAGCTCAGGTGCAGGCTGTTACACAGCAGCTTGAAGAGCAAAAGCAAAAGTCCGCTGACGAGCTTGAAAAGCTCCGTGAGGATATGCAAAAGCAGATAGACGAGGCATATAAAAAGGCTGAGAACATAAACAGCAATGCCGCAAAAAATCAGCAGGCTCTTGACGGATACACTCAGGGTATGCTCATATCACTTGATATGCGAAATGAGAACGGCACTGATAAGCTGTATATTTCCCGAAATGATGAAGATATTATGACCGTGACCCCTGATGATGATATCTCAGGCAGGCTCATATCACTTTTTGAAGGACTTGGTGCAGCAGACGGCGAGGTAATGCTTGCGGCAGTTGTCTATGACGGCGACGCTGTGCTTTACCGTGACATGAAGATAGTAGAAAACGCCGTGCAGACAGTTTCAGACAAATACGGCAACGTTTATTTCACATACATAAACACTTCTAAATAGAAAGGACAATAAAAATGAGTATTCAGAACGATGTTGAAAAGCTCTACCGCAGCGATCTTGAAAAGCAAAGGCAGAAACAGAAGAAGAAAAAGAAGAAAAGACTTTTGGGTGTCCTGCTGACAGTTATAATAATCGCCGCACTTATTCTTATAATGCAGTATCTCGGACTTGGACTGGGCGGAGGAAAAGGCGAAGGCTCAGGCGAGGGAAAGGACGTTAGCACCTCCTCAAATGACACTTCCGTGACCACCACCACAACAGCTGTGCCAAAAGAATTTTTCGATATCAGAGTTTCAGGCAGCACATATATAATCGACGAGCGTGTGGTAGACCTCAACAGTCTTGTTTCCACCGTTAAGCTTATGAGCGACAATGTTATTGTAAGGATAACAGACGACAACGCTACAAAGAACGCTATGGAGGACTTGAAAAAGGCTCTCACCGATGACGGAAGAGAGTTCACAGAAACAGTTCTTGACGATTCATCTTTGGATAACAGCGTGGCTGATGACGTCACATCAGAAACCGTAAGATAAAATCGTAGGGGCGAACAGCGTTCGCCCGTTGTTCAGTGCGTTTAACAAAAACAGACGGACAGGGTTCGCCTGCTTTCTCAATAGACAGATAATATAATAAAAATGGGGACGGTCAAGCCGTCCTCTTTTCAGAAACAGAGGTAATTTTATGCTTGGACTTACACTTGAGGGCGGAGCAAGCAGGACTGTGTATTCCTGCGGAATAATGGACGCTCTGCTTGAGGACGATATCATTGCCGATTATGTTATAGGCGTGTCGGCTGGAGCGGCTTTCGGCGTTTCTTACTGCTCAGGACAGATAGGAAGAAATCTCCGTCTTGCCACCGAGTTCATGGGCACAAAGAAATACATGGGTGCAAGACATCTTATTGACCCTAAAAACCGCAGTTACTATAATCTTGACTATGCCTACAACGTTGTGCCGAATGTTGAACTGCCCTTTGACTATGAGGCTTACAGAAACTTCAAGGGCAGATTTTGTGCTGTTGTGACAAATGTAAAAACCGGCAAGCCTGAATACATGGACGTGCCGAGAGATGACACTCACTGGAATCTGCTGAGAGCGACTTGTGCACTTCCGCTGCTTTTCCCTGAGATAGAGATAAACGGCGAAATGTATATGGACGGCGGTATCTCAGATTCCATACCGTATTTGCAGGCGATAAAAGCAGGCTGTGACAAGAATATCGTTGTGCTCACCCGACCAAAGGGATATGTAAAAACGCAAGAGCCTGCCGCAAAGCTTGCAATAAAATATTATCACAAGCACCCTGAATTTGCCGAGGCACTTGCCACCAGAGCGGAGAGATACAATAAATGTATCGCAGAGCTTATGGAGCTTAAAGCCGAGGGCAAAGTCTTTGTTTTCACACCTAAGACCACTTTCGGTGTGGGAAGAACAGAGGGCGACCCTGCAAAGCTGAGAAGGCTCTACGATTACGGCTACAACCACGCAAAATGGGCAATGGACGATCTGAAAAAATATCTTCGCAAGTAGGAATGAGGTAATAAAATGTCATACAAGCTGCCGCTTTTTGCTGTCGCCGCATTTGTGGGCGGTTATACGCTTATTTCAAACAGACAGCTGAGGGTGAACAAATACGAACTGAAGGTATCAAAGCTCCCTGAAAGCTTTGCAGGCAAAAAGATACTTCTTCTTGCAGACCTGCACAAAAAACGCTATGGGGACAATTTTAACAATCTTGTAAATTCCTGCATCGCCGCTGAACCTGACTTTATTTTCTTTGCAGGAGATCTTTACAGCCGTGACGAAACGGACATGATACCAAAGCTTGCACTTATGAAAAGGCTAAAGCATATCGCACCGACCTATTATATTTTTGGCAATCATGAAACTGACAACATGGACAATGCCGAGGCACTGGCTTTGAAACTCAGCGAATGCGGCGTACACGTTCTGAGAAACGCTATGGAGCAGATAAAAATAGGCGACGAGCACATAAATATTTACGGCACGCAGCTGCCCCAGAAATTTTACCGCAACGAGGATTTTTCCCACAATGACCTCCCTGAGCTTACAAAAGCCGATCTTACAAAGCTTTTGGGCGAGCCTGACAAAAGGGAGTGTAACTTTTTGCTTTCCCACACGCCGCTGGCGTTCCGTGCTTATGCGGACTGGGGGGCAGATGTGACATTTTCTGGGCACTGTCACGGAGGGGTCATAAGGCTGCCTTTTATTGGCGGTATACTTTCTCCTGAGCGGAAATTCTTTCCACGATACACAAAGGGCATTTACGAACTTAACGCTGAACAGGGCTTGGCTAAGCTTGCTGTTACGGCAGGACTTGGTAAATTCAGACTGAATAATCCCTCGGAAATAATGATTTGCACACTTGAAAGGCAGGAATAAATATGTATCAGAAACAATTTGCAGAATATTTTGACAAGCACATGGACGAGATACTTCGTGACCTTGACGAGATAATCTCTATCGAGAGCGTTGGTGACATAAACGCCCCTGTTAAGCCATTTGGCGAGGGTTCACGCAAAGCTCTTGACTGGGGAAAGGCTTATCTTGAAAAGCTTGGCATGACAACAAAGGACTTTGACGGCTATGCTGTTCACGGCGATTTTTACCCTGAGGAAGAATGTAAGCTTGCTGTGCTTTCACATCTTGACACTGTTCCCGCAGGCGAGGGCTGGAGCTATCCGCCTTTCAAGCTGACAAAGGCTGACGGAAAGCTTTTTGGCAGAGGAACTATCGACGATAAAGGTCCGAGCGTTGCTGTGCTGTGGGCTGTTAAGGCTATCAAGGAACTTAACGTGCCGATAAAAAAGAATTTCCGTGTTATTTTCGGCGGCAATGAAGAGGGCGGCTGCGAGGACATGGAATATTATGAGAGCAAGCAGCCTTTCCCTGAAATGGTGTTCACGCCGGACGGTTCTTTCCCTGTGCTCAACTGCGAAAAGGGCATGGTGCATCTCACGTTCTCAGCTGAGTTTTCAGATGATAAGATAGCTGAGATAAATGGCGGCAGCGTTATAAACGCTATCCCTGACAAGTGCACAGTTAAGTTTACTGACGGCAGTGAAAAAGTCATCAGAGGAAAATCATCACACGGTTCAAGACCTGAAAACGGCGACAATGCGGTAACGAAATTTGTGGCAGGATACAAAGGCGAAAACGAGCTGCTGGGTGGACTGGCTGAACTTTTCCCTCATGGTGAATGTAACGGAAAGTCCTGCGGGCTTGGTTTTTCAGATGATGTATCAGGAGAAATGACCTGTGCACTCACTATCCTGAAAACAGAGGGCGGCAGACTTCATGGTGGCATTGACATACGTTTCCCTATTGACAAGACCCTTGGAGAGATAAGCAAAATTATTACTTCCGCACTGGAGAGCAAGGGATTCAAGGTCGATGAGCTTGACGGCATGGAGCCGCATTATGTTGACGAAAACAGCGAATTTGTTCAGACTTTGCTCAGAGTATACGAAAAGGTCAAGGGCGAAAAGGGAAAATGTATCGCTGAGGGCGGAATAACTTATGTTCACAACACAAAGGGCGGCGTTGCTTTCGGTGCGGAATTCCCTGAGGAAAACAACAATATGCACGGTGCTGACGAACATATTTCTATGGAAACTTTCAAAATAAATCTGAATATGTATGCAAACGCTATTGCGGAGCTTTGCGGTGAATAATTGACCTGCACGGCTCTTGACAAAGTATGCTTTTAGTGATATACTTTATTACATAAAAGCTTAAAAGCGTAAAAGCAAAGGGAGCATGACGGACAATGAAGATTTGTATAGTTGGACTTGGACTTATAGGCGGTTCGCTTGCCAAGGCAATAAAAAAGAACACTCACGAGAGCTGTTTCGGAATCGACATAGACAGGGGAACGATAGCAGGTGCGTTGGCACAGGAGGCTATTGACGGAGAGATGACCATTGACGACCTTGCAGGCTGCGACGTTGTTATTGTGGGACTTCACCCTGAGGCTACCATAAAATTCATCACGGAAAACGCCGGCAAGTTCAAAAAGGGCGGTATCGTGCTTGACACCTGCGGTGTAAAGGGCGAGATAGTCAGGGCTGTTGAGGACGTTTGCATAGAAAACGGCGTAAACTTTCTGGGCTGTCACCCTATGGCAGGACGTGAATTTTCAGGCTTTGCATACTCGGTGGACAATCTTTTCGAGAAAGCAAGCTTTATAATGACGCCTACAGACAGGACGCCTATGAGGGTTGTGCAGGAGATATCCAGGCTTGCATACAACATAGGTTTTGCAAAGGTCGTTGTATCAAACGTTGAGGAGCATGACAGCGTTATTGCGTTCACATCGCAGCTTGCTCACGTTGTATCAAGCTCATATGTAAAAAGCCCTAGTCTTTTAAAGCAGGCTGGTTTTTCGGCAGGTTCTTTCAAAGACCTTACAAGAGTGGCAAAGCTCAACGAGGATATGTGGACGGAGCTTTTCCTTATGAACCGTGGTCCACTGGTTGACGAGATAGAGCACATAATCGCAAGGCTGACGGAATATCGTGACGCCATTGCTAATAATGACGCTCAGAGGTTGCATGACCTGCTCAAAGAAGGCCGTGAGCTAAAGGAGCTTTCAAACAACAGCAAATGATCAAAGCCGTACAGATGTTGGTCTGTACGGCTTTTGTTTTTTTGTGATATGTCTCACAAATTATTTATCAGAATCATCATCGGTGACTTCTTCGTAATCATAGTTCTCTTCAAAGTCATCTGTATCCTCGTCGGTGTCGTCGGCATTTTCCTCGGCGGTTTCGGTTTCTTCGTCAGATTTCTCAGGCTCTTCGCCGATATCTTCTTCCTCTTCATCTTCTGTATCGTCAGACTTCTTTTTGCCAACGGACTTCTTTCTGACTATCATCACATACTCAGCTGCGACAACTGCCACACAGAGCACGCACACTATTGCGATAAGAATGCCCATTGAAATGCCACTGCTCTTCTCTTCTGTTGGAGCGGCTGCGATTTTTGAGGAGCTGTCTGCCTCAGAGCTTTCCACTTTGGACACCTCAGGGTCTTTGATAACTACCTTGAAATGACCTACTGAGCCGTCCTTATATGTAATGTCTATTTTAGTTTCGCCTGTGCTCATAGTCTGGAATTTGCCGTTCTCAAAAATAAGCACTTCGCCGTTTTTCACGGTAACGCTGTCAACATCTGTAAGTCCCATATCAGCAGGGTCGATAGGCTCTTTAGAATAGTCAACGTCTATTTCGATATAGTTGCTGTCGTCGCTTTCTGACTCTGCGGCGTCTTTATATTTAACGATTCCGTTTTCCACCTGATTGGAAATTGCGTTGAGGTTCTCGTCATCAAGGGAATTTACGGTAAGATAAAGCACGGTTGAGGTAAGCTTTTCGTCTGCGACTTTGAAATGCAGTGTCGCATAGTTGCCGTCAAAGTCGGTGCCGTCTGCATTCACATAGTTATAGACGAACTTTCCTGCAAAGGCGTTATCAACTGCCATGCCGCCTGCTTTATCGTTAGTATCGCACTTTTCAAACTCTATAAGGCTTTCGTCATAGCCCACGGAGATAGATGCGTTTGAGATAAGGTGGTCAGACTGGATATTTATTTTCGCTGTGAACTTTTTATCCTTTACATCGCTGACCACGAGCTTTATCACTGTTGGGGTAGATGTTGGGGTATCTGCCACATAAGATGTTGTTGTGCCCCATGTTGTGGTTTCCCATGTTTGAGCGGTAGTGGTTGTCTGCTGGGTATCCTGCCACTGGGACTGCTCTGTTGTGGTGGTCACGTCCTGAGCAGGTTCGTTCTCGGGCAGAGTTGTGGTCTGCGGCGTTTCGTTATCCGCAAAACACACTGAGGTCATTGCCATGACTGCTGCGAATAATCCCACGGTTATTTTTTTGAAATTCATTATTTACTCTCCTGATCTTGTGCAGTATTTCCAATATTTTGCCGTAAACAAGGGCTGCCGACATGAAAGCCGCAGCCCATTTTTTACATCTTAGTCCTCAATAAGAGTTACCTTTTTCATCACCTGATCTACAAGCGGTTTATCGTTGAAGTTTACGTCTACCGCTGCGATCTCGTCAACTACGTCCATGCCCTCGACTACCTTGCCGAATGCTGCATACTGTCCGTCAAGATGAGGAGCGTCCTGATGCATGATGAAAAACTGTGAGCTTGCTGAGTTTGGCATTGCTGAACGTGCCATTGAGATAACGCCTCTTGTATGCTTGAGGTCATTGCGGACGCCGTTTGCAAGGAACTCGCCTTTTATCTTCTCTTTTGCACCGCCCATGCCTGTGCCCATTGGGTCGCCGCCCTGTATCATAAAGCCTGAGATAACTCTATGGAATATCAGTCCGTCATAAAAGCCCTCTTTTACAAGCTTTTCAAAATTTGCAACTGTGATAGGTGCAACATCCGGATAAAGCTCTATTTTGATATTCTTTCCGTTTGCCATTTCTATATTTACCATGTTAATACTCTCCTCGTTATTTATTAATATAAAATTTACTTGGACTTTGGCAGCTCGCCACGCTTATTTTTCTCCATAAGGTCATTGAAATACAATGTGATAGGAGTTGGGACTTTCTTGAAAAGTCCTTTTTTCTCAAGCTCGTCACAGACGATATAATCTCTTTCGCCGTCATTATTCACGCAATAGAGCCTGTCTGTTTTATAGAAACCGCCGTTGCCGTCATCTCTGTTCTTATCAAAGCAGCCGAAGATATCCTTTGCCATGAGTTCGCAAAGTCTGAGTATCTTCTCATAATTGGTATGCTCGCTCCACTTTTCCAGTTCTTCATGGAAAAACTGCTGGACAGGGACGTCGTTTACTTCCATTTTTCTTATTATTCTTGCAAGGCAGATAGATGCGTCCTGATCGGTGAGCTTATCAAGTCTTGCGTTCTTATAGTCAAGTATATAATCGTTCAGGGTAGCATAAAGCAGCTTATCATACTGAAAAGGCTTGCCCTTGTCTGAAAATTTTATGATAGGGTTATCGGTATTAATTATCAATTCTATCTCTCCAATTCAAATATAGTGTAAAAACCCCGATCATCCGCCATATTTTTCATTAAATTCTCTTACCTTCTGTGCCAGAAGTTCTTCAGATACAGAGCCGATAGCGTCGTCGTCCTCGCTGTGGTCAACAGAACCAAGACCCTCCACGAGAGCCTCGTCAACTGATATGCCCTTTATATCCTTATACTCGGCATAGTCCTCAGGCTTTTTCGCATAAGGCAGCTCAGCCACCTTTGCGGCTGTTGTTTCGGCACTTATCGCCTCGATATTGCCTGTATCACGCTTTTCCTGAGCCACTTTCTCGTCATGTATCCTATATATCTCCTCAAGCTTTGAGTCGATACCCTCAACTGATGCTACAGTTATTTCCTCCTTATGAGATGCAACGAACCTTGCGTGCTCTTCCTCATAAAGCTTTTCATACTCGCTCTGGGCGTCGGTTATCTCAGCCTGACCTACAGGGTTCACGTCATAGTCGGCATATGTCTTTACGGGATCGTTTTTCTTTTCAGCCAGCTCTTTCTCCAGCTGCTCCATTTTGCTGCGGATAGTTTCCGGCTCAATGGTATCGGTTATCTTCTCAGCGTGTACCTTATCGCTGTGTGACTCCTTGATAAATGCGGTCTCTCCGTCGCCTTTCTTCACTGGCGTGTTCCATATATCATCAGCACTTATCTGCTGTTTTTTCGGCTGTACCGGTGTTTTGGGTGCAGAGCTTTTCCTGCTGAACAGACCCATAAGATCTCCCCCTTTTTATTGGCTTGATGATCTGATATCGGCGTTTTTCAGCCTAACATCTTATACTCATTTATTATACAATATTTTCACCAAAATTGCAAACCTTTTAGGGCTTACTTTTTGTACGATTTTTTAAATTCTTTTTGTGCATTTTGTTTCGCATTAATAGAATATAAATACAAAATTCACGGTTAGTTAATGTAATTTATACTAATATTTGCTATACTATATTTGTTAAGACATTTATTTTGTTAATTAAAAACAAAAAACAAATTAGTTTAAGAAAACAATTTATAGGCATAGATAAAGGTAAAAGCTTAGTATATATATGAAGTAAAATTCTGTGCCTTTGGTACAGGTTCTCATGGAGGAGGATTTATTTATGACAAAACCGTCACTTGGAATAACGGCAATGGAGCTTTTTGCCTGCAATCCTTTCAGAGTGCTCGGCATAGCCGTTGACACTCCTACTGCTGATGTCACGCTCACATACAAAAAGCTGCTGGATATGGCGGCTAAGGGTGAAACGGCTGACTATGAAACACCTTATGATTTTGATTTTCTTCCGCCTTTTTCACGTTCTGAAAAGGATCTGAAAACGGCTTATGCAAAGATCGCCAGCAACGGATACAGATGTTTTGCATTTTCTGACTCTGTATTTTCGGCGTCGCTGAACATTGATGACGTTATGCTCAACCTGAGAGACATATCATGCTATGACTGTTTCCTCAGATGCTATATGTGGCTCATCACTAATGACAGAGATTTTGAAGAGCCTGAGCTTTGGATTCCTCTTTGTCAATACATAGACAAGATGATAATGTCAAGCCCTGACCAGTGGGAAAAGTATTTTGACCACCGTTTCCCTCAGGATATGCTGGACAGTTCTATGTCTGCTCTGAGGTCGTTCTATGCTACGTTCTGCGATATCATTCTGCTGCCTATCAAGGAAATGGTAAGAGGCTCTATGAAGTGCAGATCTGCCATGGAGATACTGAAGATCGCAAAGGTAGATGTAGACGAAGTATTCCCTGACATTGATATCCCGCAGGCTAACCTGCCTAAGAACGGCGAGCCTGCACCGCTTTTGAAGATAGCGGTAAAGGACGGCGAGGAATATTATGATGTTGCAACGGGCAAGATGGTGAACTTTGAGGGTGACGAGGACTCGGCCATTGAAAGCAACGACTTCTCTGCTGCGGCAAGTTCTATTTCTGCTGACGCTATCGTAGGCGATGAAGGCCCTGACAGTGAGCCTATACCTGACGAGCCTGAGGAAAATCCTGAGCTAAAGGTAGTTCCGCCGCCGACACCTATTCAGCCTGTGGCTGCACCGGTGCCGCCTATACCAAAGCCGGAGCCTGCACCGCAGCCTGCTCCAGTTCAGGAGGCACAGCCTGCACCGACATTTACGGCACAGCCGTCTGTTCAGCCTTCACAGCGTGTTCAGGGCGGTATGTCAGGCGACATAACTGCACCTATCAGAAAGAGAAAGATATTTATACCTGGTCACGAGGGCATATCAAATTCTGCTCCTGTGAGCCAGCCGGTTTCAGCACCTGTTCCACCTGTTTCACAGCCTGCTCCTGCACCGACGCCTACGCCAGTTCAGGCAGCTCAGCCTGTTCAGCAGCCGACAGTTGCACCTGTTTTCCAGCAGTCTGCACCACAGCAGGCGGCTGATACCCCTAAGCCTGCGGCTAAAAAGCCATACAAGAAGGCGAACAAGGGTCTTACCTCGCTTATTGACACGGTTGACGAGGCTCTCAACGATACTTCGGACATCATTCTTACTGATGAGGCTGAGGAGGAAGAGAATCTTTACACTGACACTCTTATCAAGATGCTGAGGGCGAACCGCTCCAACAATCAGCTTATGAAGAGCGTTGACACAAAGCACATTTACGATAACGGCGACAGTCTTGGCAAGGCTGAAGAAGTTGAACTTTCAATGGACGCTATCAACATGAAGAAGATGGACAAGAGCCTGCTCAACTCTTCATATGACAACATCAATCCAAAGGAGACTGACCCGAAAAAGCTGCGTGAGGAGAAATACCGCAACATCAACATCAATGATATGCTCAATCCTACGGTGGGAAGTCAGATGCACAAGGAATACAAACCTGACGCCATTGAGGAATTTGTGAAAGCCAAAAAGCAGGAAAAATCCGCTATAAGGGGCATTTGGAAGTTGCTGGGCGTTCTGGCACTGCTGCTTATCATTTATGTAGTGCTGCTTTACACGGGACTTATTTGATATCGGCAAAAGTTGTGAGAAATGATAATGCAATGCATGATTTTGTACGGAAATAAACAGTGTTAGCAATTTAGATAACAGATCTATAAGGGGTGGGGTTTCCGCCCCTTTTTTGCAACAAGGAGAATAATATGAAAGAATTTATACTTTCTCTCGATCAGGGAACGACGTCCTCTAGGGCGGTGCTTTTTAACGCTAAGGGGGAAAAGGTAGCGAGCGTACAGAAAGAATATCCGCAGATATTCCCTGGCAACGGCTGGGTGGAGCATGACCCTATGGACATACTGGAAAGTCAGCTGAGTTCTGCTCGTGAGGTGATACAAAAGGCAGGGATAACGGCGGAGGACATTGCGGCTATCGGCATTGCGAACCAGCGTGAGACCACGATACTATGGGACAAGAACACGGGCAAGCCTGTTTACAACGCTATCGTATGGCAATGCAGGAGGACTTCTGAGGACTGTGCACGAATGGAAGATCAGGGGTTACAGAAGTTTTTCAAGGACAAGACGGGTCTGCTTATCGACCCTTACTTCTCGGCGACAAAGATAAAATGGATACTTGACAATGTTGAGGGCGTGAGGGAGCGTGCGGAAAAGGGTGAGATACTTTTCGGCACTGTTGACTGCTGGCTCATATGGAATCTCACTGGGGGAAAGGTGCACGTTACGGACTACTCCAACGCATCTAGGACGATGCTTTTCAACATTCACAAGCTTGAATGGGACAGGGAGATACTGGGGCTTTTGGGCATACCAAGCTGTATGCTCCCTGAGGTACGAGAGTGTTCCGGCGACTTGGGTGAAACTGAGGAGAGCATTTTCGGCGGCAAGATAAAGATAGCAGGCTGTGCAGGAGATCAGCAGGCGGCGTTGTTCGGGCAATGCTGTTTCCGTGAGGGCGATGTTAAAAACACTTACGGCACGGGCGGATTTCTGCTTATGAACACCGGTGAAAAGCCTGTAGAGAGCCGTCACGGACTGCTCACGACTATCGCTTGGGGGATAGGTGGAAAGGTCAATTATGCGTTGGAAGGCTCGGTATTCGTATCGGGTGCGGCGGTAAAATGGCTGCGTGACGAGCTTTGCATAATACGCTCGGCGGCGGAAACGGAAGAGCTTGCAAGGAGCGTTGAGGACACGGGCGGTGTATACTTTGTGCCTGCATTCGTGGGGCTTGGTGCACCATACTGGAAACCTGAGGCAAGGGGCATGATAACAGGGCTGACAAGAGGCACGAACAGGTGTCACATAGTCAGGGCGACACTGGAGGCAATGTGCTATCAGACCAATGACGTACTCAGAGCAATGGAGGAGGACGCAGGTTCTATCGGCAGCATAAAGGCTGACGGCGGTGCGGCAAGCAACGATTTTCTCATGGAATTTCAGGCGGATATACTGGGACATTCAGTCATAAGACCTTATAATGTAGAATCCACCGCTACGGGTGCGGCGTATCTTGCAGGGCTTGGCTGTGGACTTTGGAGCAGTGCTGAAGAATTGGTAGGCATTTCGGATAAGTTCAGGGAGTTTATACCGTCTATGAATGAGAGTAAACGCAGTGATCTGATAAGTGGTTGGAAGAAAGCGGTTCAAGCGGCTATTAGGGAATAAGGTAAAAAAATCGGGCGACCTAGGGTCGCCCTTTCTGTTATATATCTTTCATTTCATTAAGCACCTGGGCACAAAGGAAAAGCGAACCGCATATGAGATTCACTCCGTGAGGATTCTCGCTTGTTAGCTGACGTGCCATTTCAAGGGCAGGTTTCGGGCTTTGCTCTGCCCTGCCTCCTGCGTTTGTTATGATGTCAGCAAGGTCTGAGGCGGTCTCGGCTCTGTCGCTGAAACCGTCAACGGTGTAGAATTTGTCTACATACGGTATGAGTTTCTTTACTGCCTCGTTGATGTTTTTATCCCTGCACATTCCCATAACGGCGTAACATGGACGTTTTTCACAATGCTCAAGTACGCCTGCCAAGGCTGACAGACCGTCGGGATTGTGTGCTCCGTCAAGTATCAGCAGCGGCTCTCGGCTTAGTATTTGCACTCTGCCTTGCAGCTGTGCTCGCTTTATGCCCTCGGCTATTTTTTCCTGCGGTATCTTAAAACTGTCGTTTATAAGGCGTATTCCGCTTATGACGCTCATGGCGTTCAGTACCTGATGTGCTCCGCCCATTGTGACTTCATAATGCTGTCCCTTGAACTCAAACTCTGAGCCGAACACGTCGCAGCTTTTGAGCCTGAGCTGGTTAAGGTCTGGGATAACCAGCTGAGAAAGATTTTTTACTGCCTGCTCTCTGACGGTGCGGATAACTTTCATATCGTTGCCTGCACTGAGCACACATGGACAATGGGGCTTTATGATGCCTGCTTTCTGATAGGCTATCTTCTCCAAGGTGTCTCCTAAAATTGCAGTGTGGTCAAAGTCCACTGAGCCTATGACTGTGAGGACAGGCGTTTTTATAACGTTGGTGCTGTCTAAAAGTCCGCCAAGACCTGTTTCAAGGACGACTATATCGCAGTTTTCCTCGGCAAAATAGAGAAAAGCTATGGCGGTGGTTATTTCAAACTGAGAGAAATTCTCACGGTCGCAGTGCATATCGGTGACGGCTTTAACACGCTTTGCCATTTTCGCAAGGGCGGACTTTGGGATATCGACGCCGTTTATTTTTATCCTGTCTGTATAGCTTATTATATAAGGCGAGGTGAAAAGCCCTGTTTTTAGTCCTGCACATCGGAACACTTCGCTGAACATCTGAGCCATTGAGCCTTTGCCGTTCGTGCCTGCGATATGGACGAATTTCAGACTGTCCTGAGGGTCGCCAAGGTCGGAGAGCAAGGCTTTTATTCTGGACAGGTCTTTCACCGGCTTGCCTGAGTGGGAAAAGCTGTTTATAAATTCAAGTTCGTCTATGTCTTTGGTATTTTCTATCAATGTTATCCCTACATTTCGTCGATTATTTCTTTAAGCTCTCTTGCGGTGTCCATATTCACACCTGCGGTCTTTGCAAGCTCCTCGACTGTTGCTTTTTTGAGAGCCTCTTTGGTTTTATACTCGGTGATGAGTTTTGCGGCTTTTTTATCGCCTATGCCTTTGACTTTGGTTATCTCAAGTCGGTGGGCATTCTTTTTATGTTTCTGTGCCTGATAGGTTATGGCTACTCTGTGCACCTCGTCCTGAATGGCGGTAACAAGATTGAAAGCTGCACGGCACTTTGCAAGGCTTATTTCTCCGCCCCCTGTGGCGACTGCTCTTGTGCGGTGCTTTGAGTCTTTCACAAGGCCGAACATCGGGCAGGTGACGCCCATTCGCTCTAAGACCGGTTCAACGGCATTGACGTGACCGTTTCCGCCGTCAAGGAGGATAAGATCAGGCATGATAGAAAAGCCCTCGTCGGTTTTCTCAAAATAATTTCTGAAACGGCGTTCTATGACTTCCTGCATACAAGCATAGTCGTTTTGCTCTGCGACTGTTTTGATAGAGAACTTTTTATAATACTTTTTGCATGGTCTGCCGTTTTCAAAGACTACCATGCCTGCTACCATATTGGTTGAGGCGAGGTTCGATATATCGTAGCACTCGATATATCTTGGGGTCTTTGGCAGACCTAAGGCTTTGGCAAGCTCTTCAAGGGCGGTTATTTCTCGGCTTGTTCTGCCAACCTTTATGGAAAGATACTCGGTGGCGTTGCTTTTGGCAAGAGTAGTAAGGCGGAGGAACTGTCCTCTTTTCGGGGTGGAGATATTCACGGCGTGGTCATATTTTTGGCGGAGAAACTTCTCTATTATCTCGCCGTTTGTAATATCCTCGTCAAGAAGGATATCCTTTGGTATGCTGTCTTTTGAAGAATAATACTGCATAAGAAAATCCTCACGCATTTTTACGCCGTCGTCATTTTCGCCGAGGAAGTAGGAGGCTTTATCAAAAAGTCTGCCGCCACGGTACATTATAACGCTGGCACAAGCCATTTCACCGTTATGGGCAACGGCGATTATATCGGTATCTTTTATATTATCGTTTATTATCTTCTGACTTTCGGCGGCTTTCTGTATAGCTTGGATACGGTCACGGAGCTTTGCGGCAAGCTCAAAGTCCAGCTCTTCGGCGGCTTTGTTCATCTCCTCGGTGAGCCTTTCCACTGAGTCAGACGAGCCGTTTCGGATATAGTCCACTGCCTGACGGACGATAGTGTTATACTCCTCTTTGGAGAATTTTCCCGTACAGACGCCCATGCACTGCTTGATGTGCATATTAAGACAGGGACGCTGTTTTCTGAAATCCTGCGGGAATTTTCGGGTACAGGTAGGGAGCATAAAGACTTTGTTCGCCTCGATAACAGCCTGCTTGACTGCGAATGAACTTGTATAAGGTCCTATATACTCTGCACCGTCATCATATTTTTGCAATACGGCTTGCAAACGTGGGTAGTCCTCATTTGTGACCCTTATATAGCTATAGCCCTTATCGTCTTTCAGCAGGATATTATACTTTGGGGTATACTGCTTTATGAGGGAGCACTCCAAGACAAGTGCCTCGAACTCGGAGTCAGTGACGATGAAGTCATAGTCATAGACGTGAGAAACCATTTTCCACACCTTTGGCAGGTGATCCTGTCCCTTGCGGAAATAGGACGTCACACGGTTGCGGAGATTTTTCGCCTTGCCGATATAGATTATTTTCTTCATTTTGTCTTTCATTATATAACAGCCCGGCGAGGTGGTGAGCTTTGAAGTTTTATCACGCAGGAATGGCAGCCGTGGGTTGTCTTCGTCTGTAATATACATAAATTCTCCTAACTGAAACTAAAAGCAAAGGCAATACGAGTTGTCCGTATTGCCTTACTATTATCTCTTACCAATACATAAATACAGGAGTACCCATATCTATTTTTTCATAAACGTATTTTGCTTTATCTAAAGGCATATTTATACAGCCGTGTGAGCCCCATGTGCTTGACTTATAACGGCTGCCGCCGAAGTTGCCGTTCTGCCATGATGCGTCATGAAGTCCTATGCCGATAGTGGAAACGTTGTTCCAATAGTCAACATATGAGGCATAAGACTGTCCGTCGGCTGAGCCTCTCAGAGTCTTGCCCTTTTCCTTATACCAAAGCTTATAAACGCCGCCAGGGGTGTTTCTTGATTTGCTTGGGTAGCCCGAAACTATATCAGACTCCATTGTGAGCTTGCCGTCTTTATAATACCACAAATGCTGTGCGGTGAGGTCTACCTCGATATAGGTATCGCCGTAGTCCTTATCGGCTGTACGCCAATCTTTATTGCAGGTATACTCATAGGCTGAGTCAGGGTTTACATAGTAGACAGGCTCAGTTTCGGCAGACTCGCCCTTTTCAACAAGATCAACGATAAGGTCGCAGGTCTTTTGCTGGTCTATCCACCAGCCGTAACAGCCCTGGCCCTCGGAAATAGTTATAGTTCCACGCTTTGTGGTCTTGAACTCTCTGTCCTTGCCGAAGGTATCATACTTATCTGCAAGGTCTTCAACATATGCCATTGCTTTATCCTCGTCAACAGTATAGCCGACATCGGAATTATCATCATCAAAGGTTATCCAATCCATGATAGTGTCGCCCTTGAGGGTTTCGGTGGTATAGATAAAGTCAAATGTTATCTCGATATCGTTAAGGTTATTGAGTTTCTGGCAGGTATCTTCGAGCATATCGGCTGTTATCTTTGGTTTCTGATAGCAGTCTGCCTGAGAGATGTCAACGTCAAAACTGAATCCGTCAAGCTGCTCTTCTACATAAGAATAAAGCTCGTCTATCTTGCTTTCGTCTACAGCGTCTCCTGTGGTTTCCTTAACTACCACATAGCTGTTGTCGTCGTCCTTTTTGATATAGGCGTCCTCAGGTTCTTTAGTGCTCTGAGAATCGAGCACCTTTCTTTTCAGAACCTTTTCAAGCTTGCTCTTATCATACTTGAACTTTGAATCAAAGCTGAAATCTGTTCTCTTCATTGTGGAAGTGAACCATGAATAGTGGTTCTGCTGAGTATAATACTGGGTGACAAGGGTCTGAGTATTATTGTTATAGCCTATCTCTGACAGCTTTATGGAGAAGGTCGAGCCGTCTTTCTTTGTGACGGTGAGTGCGTCAGGTATCGGTGACTGCTCACTTACCAGCTGATAAGCCTCGGCTTTGGTCTTGCCGCTGACATCAACGCCGTTTATATATGTATTTCCCAGAAATCTATCCTTATACGAATTCATTCCCCACAGGTAAATGCCGCCTGCCGCAACGAGCACAACGCCCACAACTGAGCATATCGCCACTGCGGCAGTTTTGCCTGAGGAGCTTTTCTTTTTCTTCTTTTTGCTGTTCTTTGAGCCGCTTTTTGCAGAGGTCTTAGGTGCAGACTTTGCAGTTTTTCCACGGCCGTCCGCCGTTTTAGCTTTGCTTGGTCTGACAGTTTCCTCGCCAAAGTCGGAAACGCCTCTTACGGGAGCGACAGGGTCTTCAAAGCCGTTATCCTGCATTGCCATGTTTTTGGCTATCATTTTTGCCATATCTTCATGGCTCATAGGGCGTGAACTTTCCTGAGGCTTTGCAGTTTCGCCGCCGTTCACACCGAGATCTATATTAAGGTCATTATCCTTTCTTTCATTATCGTTCATGATATTACCTTCCCTTATACCTTATAATAATGTATCCGTTTCACTTTTATTTTACCCTATTATACAACACTATTACCTTTTTTTCAAGGAGTATTTCCTACAATATAAAGATATTTTTATGACAATTTCTCAACAGTTTTCATACACCTGTATAAAAGCGGCGTGGTATGGTTTTCAGATAAAAATGCCTGAAATGCAGTTTTGGGTGCGGTTTCCTGCATATTTTTGAAAAGCAGGCGATTTTTTTTTGCAAAACCTCTTGAAAAATCTTAGAGGAAGTATTATAATATAAGGGATAAAGGTTCGCTTGGCGGACCGATCATAAAATAAAGAAAGAAGGATCTGTATGTTAGATATCAAGATCGAACGTACCACTACTCCAAAGGAAAAGCCGGCTGACGAAACAAAGCTTGGTTTCGGTCACATTTTTACTGACCATATGTTTGTTATGAATTATGACGCAGGTCAGGGTTGGCATGACGCTAGGATTGTGCCTTACGGCGACCTTTCACTCTCCCCTGCTGCTATGTGCCTGCACTACGGTCAGGAGATATTCGAGGGTCTTAAAGCTTACCGTACTGCTGACGGTTCTGTTCAGCTTTTCAGACCTCAGGAGAACTTCAAGAGAATGAACAACTCTGCTGAGAGAATGGTAATTCCTAAGATCAATGAAGAGGATATGCTCTACGCTCTGAAAACTCTTGTAAAAATGGAGCAGGACTGGGTACCTCACACTGAGGGTGCATCACTTTACATCAGACCATTCATCATTGCAGTTGACCCATATGTTGGTGTTAAGCCTGCTGACCACTATCTGTTCATCATTATCCTTTCACCTTCCGGTGCTTACTATTCGACCGGTCTTAACCCTGTTAAGATCTACGTTGAGAACAAGTATGTCAGAGCCGTAAGAGGCGGTACTGGTTTTGCAAAGACTGCTGCTAACTATGCTATCTCACTGGCAGGTCAGGAAGAGGCTCACGAGCAGGATTACGAGCAGGTACTTTGGCTTGACGGTGTTGAGAGAAAGTATGTTGAGGAAGTTGGTTCAATGAACATCTTCTTCGTTATTGACGGCGAAGTCGTTACGCCACAGCTGCTTGGTTCTGTTCTCCCTGGTATCACAAGAAAGTCTGCTATCGAGATATGCAAGAAGAAGGGCTACAAGGTAAGCGAGAGAAAGATCTCTATCGAGGAGATCGCTGAGGCTTACGACAACGGCAAGCTCGACGAAGTATTCGGCACCGGCACTGCTGCTGTTATCTCACCTGTTGGTCATCTCAAGTGGGGCGACAAGGTAATGGAGATAAACAACAACAAGATCGGACCTGTTTCACAGATGCTGTATGACACAATGACAGGTATTCAGTGGGGCAAGATCCCTGACGAGTTCGGCTGGATCGTCAAGATCGACTAATATCGTAAATAATCAATGCGGTCTGTGCTTTGGCGTAGACCGCATTTTTATATTTTAGAAAGGGGCGGCGGCAATGGAGCTACAGCAGATAATTGACAAGTCACACAGGATAGTATTTTTCGGCGGTGCGGGTGTATCCACAGAGAGCGGCATACCTGATTTTCGTTCCGTGGACGGGCTTTACAATCAGAAATATGACTATCCGCCTGAACAGATACTGAGCTACACGTTTTTCATGCGGCACACAAAGGAATTTTATGATTTCTACCGTGACAAGATGCTTTGTTTGACGGCAAAGCCTAACAAGGCTCATTACAAGCTGGCGGAAATGGAGAGGGCAGGTATACTTTCTTCGGTGATAACGCAGAACATTGACGGGCTGCACACGGCGGCAGGCAGCAAAAAGGTATTGGAGCTGCATGGCAGCGTTCACCGCAATCACTGCATGGACTGCGGAAAATTTTACACTGCGGAGGATATTTTAAACAGCACAGGCGTGCCGAAATGCAGCTGCGGCGGAACGATAAAGCCTGATGTTGTACTCTATGAAGAGGGACTTGATGACGCCACTGTCACAGAGGCTATCAGGGAGATATCTCAGTGCGACACGCTTATTATTGCAGGAACTTCCCTGACGGTATACCCTGCGGCAGGAATGGTGAGATATTTTCAGGGTGACAGTCTTGTGCTCATAAATCGGGACAAGACTTCTATGGACAGCTCCTGCGACCTCGTTATCCATGACAAGGTTGGAGAAACGCTGGATAAGATAGTGATAAAGTAATGTTAAACAACGCAATTACAAGGTGAGATAATAAACGGGCGGACACTGTTCGCCCCTACAGATGTGGATAGCCACATTTGCAGGGGGCAGTGTCCGCCCGTGTTTTTATGCGATTTTATTCGTCCATATGCTGTGCGGTATAAAGCTTATAATACTCGCCTTTCTTTGCGATAAGCTCGTCATGAGTGCCGCACTCTGCGATACCCTTATTGTCGATATACATTATCTTGTCGCAGTTTTTGATAGTGGAAAGTCTATGTGCGATAATAAATGAAGTTCTGCCAACAAGAAGTCTTTGCAGTCCCTGCTGCAAAAGCTTTTCTGTTCGTGCATCGATGGAAGATGTCGCCTCATCGAGGACAAGTATTTTCGGGTCTGAAAGCAGAGTTCTTGCAAAGGAGATGAGCTGTTTCTGTCCGCCGGAAAGCTTTGAACCACGCTCGTTCACTTCGGTCATATAGCCGTCTTTCATTTCTTTTATGAACTCGTCTGCACAAACCACTTTTGCTGCCTCTTCTATTTCCTGCTGTGTGGCGTCAAGTCTGCCGTAGCGTATATTATCATAGATAGTGCCGCTGAAAATAAAGCTGTCTTGGAGCATTATGCCCATTTGTGAACGCAGTGAATGGAGGGTAGCCTGACTGATATCCTTGCCGTCTATGGTTATCTTTCCGCTGTCAACGTCATAAAATCTTGACAGCAGTGAAACTACTGTGGATTTTCCTGCTCCTGTCGGTCCGACAAGGGCGACGCTCTCACCTGATTTTACGTCAAAGGAGATATGCTCAAGGACTGTTTTGCCCTGCTCATAGCTGAATGTAACGTCGTCAAATTTTACTTCGCCTGTGATATTGCCGATATCCTGTGCGTTACGCTTATCTGCGATAGTGGCAGGCTCGTCGAGAGTTTCAAATATACGCTCAAGGTAGGCGATATTGTTGATGAAGTTATTGAAAATGTTTGACAGGTTCATGATAGGCTGCCAAAAGCTTGATGCGTAGCTTGTCATTGCAACCACTGTTCCTAGGCTCACTGCCGCAGGGGTCAAAACAAGCAGACCAACAACGAATATCGCCGCCCTGACGAGAGTAGAAACGTTATCGGTAGCAGGCCAAACAAGGTTAGAATACTTCACGGCATTCATCCAGCTTTTGCGGTATTTCTCTGAGAGCCTGTCGAATATCTCGGCGTTTTCTTCCTCACGGGTGAATATCTGCGTTACTCGTGCACCTGTGATGTTTTCCTGCAAATAGGCGTTAAGGTTAGAGGATTTATTTGAAACGTCCTGCCATGCTTTACGCTGTCTTTTCTTTATCATCATCATTATCACTGCAAATATCGGCAGTCCTGAAAGAACCACCAATGACAGTTTCACGTTCACAAAGAACATGAATACGGTGATGAAAACCATGTTAAGGCACTCGAGTATCACGTTGATGATACCGTTTGAGAGCATATCTGACACGGAGTTTACATAGTTTACAACTCTGATGAGGATCTTGCCGTGCGGGCGGTTATCGTAATACTCAAATGGCAGCTCCTGCAAATGCTTGAAAAGGTCGGTACGGATATCGAAGATTATATCCTGACCAACAACTGTCATTATCCTTGAACGGATAGTAGAGAAGATTATGGACACGGCTATCGTGCCGATAAATGCGAGGGTGAGCAGGAGAAGCTGTCCCATATTTTTCTGCGGGATAGTGTTATCAAGTGCATACTGGGTGATGAGCGGTCCGAGAAGTCCTGATATTGCGGCGAACACGCTGAGCACAAGGGCGGTTATCATTTTGCCCTTGTATTTTTTGATATACACAAAGGAGCGTTTCAGGTGGGCGAAGTCGAATGGGGTCTCAAGGACTTCGTCAACGTCATAACGGTTTCTTGCCATTCAGACCGCCTCCTTTCCAAAGCCCTCGTTCTGGAGCTTGAATACCTCATAGTAATAGCCCTTTTTGGCGATAAGCTCTTCATGAGTGCCCATTTCGGTTATCTTGCCGTCATCGAGGATTATTATCACGTCGGCGTCCTTTGTGGAGGAGATACGCTGGGCAATGATAAGCTTTGTGCATGGGAAGTCGAGGTTTCTCAGGCTGTCCTGAATGTACTTTTCAGTTTCCATATCCACGGCGGAGGTAGTATCGTCAAGAATAAGTATTGCAGGCTTTATGGCAAGTGCTCTTGCAAGGGACAATCTCTGTTTCTGTCCGCCTGAAAGACCTACGCCACGCTCGCCGACGATAGTTTCATAGCCGTCAGGCATTTTCTCAACGAATTCGTTTGCCGCCGCAAGCTTTGCATAGTGCTTAACGTCCTCCTCGGACATATCAGAGTCGCCGTATGCGATATTGCCGTCTATGGTATCGGAGAAAAGCAAAACGTCCTGAGTTGCCATGCCTATTTGTGAGCGGAGCTGTGAAAGCTTACGCTTTCTGACATTCACGCCGTCCACAAGGACTTCGCCTGAATTGGTATCATAAAATCTTGGAATGAGGTTTATAAGCGAGGTCTTGCCTGAGCCTGTTTCGCCCATTATGGCAACGGTCTGACCTGCTTTTATCTTGAAGTTCACGTTGTCAAGGACGATATGCTTGCCAAACTTGAAGGTAACGTCCTTGAACTCAATATCTCCGTTAAGTCTGTCGGTCTGTTCAACTGCGTCCTCACGGTCGGTGATGATAGGTCTTGCGTAGTATATCTCAATGACCTTCATTGCAGACGCCATGAACCTTTGCATATCGTTCACATAGATGCCGAGGTTTCTGACAGGGTTTGCGATACCCCAAATAAGTCCTGAGATAGCCACATACTCGCCCATTGTTATCTCACCTTTTATAAGGAAAAATCCTCCGCCCAGCAGCATTATTACTGAAAGTGCGTTTGCGAAAGACTCCATATAAGGGAAGAATTTCAGCCACAGAAGTGAGGCTTTTTTATTTGCGTCGGAATACTCCTTATTGGCTTTTTGGAACTTTTCTATCTCATAGTCTTCACGGGCAAAGGCTTTTACAACTCTGTTGCCTGAGATGTTCTCCTGAGCGTCGGTATTCATTTTAGAAAGCTTTTCACGGAGGTCAACATACACAGGCTTTGCCTTTTTATCAAGCAGCACCACCACGCCGAAGATAAACGGCGTGACAGCCAACAGCAGCAATGCCATTTTCCAGCTTACCGTAAAGAAATACACTGTTGAGGCGACAAAAAGCGAACATGATTCAAGCATACCTTTGAACACGAACGCCACTGCATGACGTACCATATCGAGGTCGCCGGTCAGTCTTGTCATAAGGTCGCCGGTACGGTTGCGGTCATAGAACTCCATATCCTGATTTTCGATACGTCTGAAAAGGTGTGTTCTTATTCTGTATATCATGCCCTGTGAGGATATTTCATAGGTCATGTTGCAGGAATACTGACAGATAGTTCTAAGCAGGGTAAAGCCCACCATGCCCGCAAGCAGCAGCCAGAACAGCTTTCTTTCATGCTCAAGGTTAAAAAGGGCGTCCTTGCTTGAAAGGAACTTATCCACAAGCTCTTTACTAAAATAAGGTGTAGTAAGATACAAGGCGTTGCACACCACTGTCAGCACCAGGGCTGTTACATAAAACTTTCGATAACCTTTCAGGTTATGCCATATCCATTGCAGCTGAAACATATTTTTCACGCTCCTTTTATACTTCTATACTTCTATACTTCACGCTTTTATAAGCCCATATATAAAAATATGAAACTTATGCTCTTTTAAAGCTATGGGATATTATAAGCCCTTTTAAAAGCAAAGTCAAGGGGGTCAGGAAAATAATTTTCTTCAATGTAAACCAAAAAATCCCCGTAAATACGCTGCGGTAATTGTGATTTTTCACAAATTGTGAATATGTTATTATCTTTTGATAGTCATATTTAGAAGAAAACGTTTTCTGTGGCTGTCTTATAATATTAAACTGCATTTTCGCAGCACAAAAATATCCGCCCTGAGAAAACAAGGCGGATAAAAATAATTTTTTATGCAAAAATATTTGAGTGAAAAAGCCGTACAACAGAGTTTGGCAGGTGTGTTTAATCCTGAAAAACGTCGGTAAAGTAGCCTGCGTTGGAGATAGGCTCGTTGCCGCCTGCCAAATGCTTTGTGCAGCCCATGACATGGCATCTGAAAAAGCCATAGTTGCTCTCACGCTCCTCACAGCCGAGGACTGTAACGGAGGTAGGCTGCATATTAAAGCCGTGCCACATATTCATGGTGGAAATGCCCAGAAGGTGTCCTATAATGACCATTGAAACGGCGAAGTGACAGAAGAACACAAGCGTTTCATCACTGTGCTTTTCAATGCGGAACATACCGTTCTCATGGATATAGCCATGGTCGGCGAGGAGCTTGTCGATGCCCTCCTGCACCCATTTGAGCTGCTCTTCAACATTGCCTGTTTGCATATAGTCTGATTTGAACCAGTTATTGCGGTCATAGTATATCTCTTTATCTGCCCACTCGGTTGGGTACATATCCCATGGGATACGATGTCCGCCGTCAGAAGTTGGAATGATGCCGTTAAATTCTCTTAGCCATGTGAGAGTTTCGGCGGTATCCCCACGGAGTTTCAGGGAATATTCTGCTGTGAGCTGTGCTCTGCCCAAAGGTGAGACATAAAACTTTGAAACGTCCCAATTTTTCACACGCTGAGCGAGAAGTTCAGCCTCACGCTTGCCCTTTTCGGTAAGGGTATCGTGGACGTAATCCGGGTCGCCGTGTCTGATGAAAATAAGCCTCATAAAAATACCTCCTATTTAATCTGCCATTGGTTTTATCTCGGCGTTATATGCTCTTCTCAGGAAGAAAAGTGACGCCAATATGGAGAATACCTCGGCGATAGGGAAAGCCCACCATATGGCGGCAAGCTTGCCTGTAAGGGAAAGAAGATATGCCACAGGGAGCAGCACCACAAGCTGTCTTGTGAAAGAGATGAGCATTGACGAAAGTCCTTTGCTGAGGGCCTGAAGAGATGAGATTATGATTATATCAAAGCCTGCGAAGAAGAAGTGGGTACTGATTATACGCAGGGCTGTTACGCCTATGCTGAGCATATTATCGCTTGCGTCAAAGAGTTTAAGGAGAGGTGCCGGGAAAAGCTGCATAATGATAGTGCCGACTATCATGATAGAAACGGAATACATCATGGCATATTTCATTGCACCAGTGATACGCTTTTTCTTTCTTGCACCGAAATTATAGGCAACGATAGGGATAAGGCCGTTATTAAGACCGAAAACAGGCATGAAAACGAAACTTTGGAGTTTGAAATACACGCCGAAAACAGCTGCGGCGGTGTTTGAAAAGCCGATAAGGATACGGTTCATGCCGTAGGTCATAACAGAGGAGATAGACTGCATTATGATAGACGGCAGGCCGACGGCGTAAATTTTCTTGATTATTTTTGCCTGCGGTCTATACTTTATCAGATCTATGGTTATCTCTTTGTTGAACTTCATATTGAAGAAAAGACCGAAAGCTGCGGCGGTGAACTGACCGATACAGGTAGCGACGGCAGCACCTGTTACGCCCCACTTAGGGAAAAAGCCCACGCCGAAGATAAAGCAAGGGTCGAGGATAATATTTATCACTGCACCGATACCCTGAGTATACATAGAGTAGATAGTTTTGCCAGTAGCCTGCAAGAGTTTTTCCATAGTCATCTGGCAGAAAAGTCCGATACTGAGCAGGCTGATGACAGTGAGATACTGGTCGCCGTACTCGATTATGATCTTGCTTGAAGTTTGTGAGCGGTAGAATATTTCGGTAAAGAACGCACCGAACGCCACGAAAATAGCGAAGTTCACGAGGCAGAGGAAGATGCCGTTATTGGCGGCACTATTGGCTTGTTTGAAGTTCTTTTCGCCGAGAGATTTTGACAGCAGTGCATTTATACCGACTCCAGTGCCTGCACCGAGGGCTATCATAAGATTTTGCACCGGGAAAGCCAATGACACGGCGGTAAGGGCGTCCTCGCTTATTTTTGCGACGAAGATACTATCCACAATATTATAGAGTGCTTGCACGAGCATAGATATCATGATAGGCAGCGACATAGTAAAGAGCAATTTACCTATAGGCTGCGTTCCCATTTTATTTTCTTTTACTTCTTCCATTTTACGATTCCCACCTTAAAGTTACTTTTTCTTTGATCATACTGTTTTAACCTTTTTATTATAGCATTTTTATACGAAAGTTGTATGAATTATTTGTTAAATCAGCACAAATCGGGTGGTATAGGGGACAGCGTTCTCGATGTCCCGATATTTTTTTCACCCATTGAATTATTGGGACATATCGCAGCAATGCACCCCGAATAATTATACATCAAAGATATACCAATCACGGCATTGCCACCTCCGAACGGGCTGTCGAGGGCGCCAGCCCCTACAGATTGTTAGGGAAAGTTTGTTGTGCCGCAAAATCGCTACGCTCTTTGCGGATTTACATTTGCTCAGGGCGAGGGTGGGCGGTGCAGATTTTGTGCTCCGATATGGGGTTTGTTTGATATATGGCTCTCGTGTGCTTTTTACACTTTAATCTGCACCTTGTCGGCTTACGCCGAATGAGGCTCTGCCTCATACTCCGCTCAGGGCTTTGCCCTAAGAACCCACAAGGGACTCTGTCCCTTGACCCTGCAAGCCCTCTAACGCCGGGCCCCCGCCTGCGTTTAAGTGCTCGCTACGCTCGGTACAGGGGCACAACTTTGGTAGGCTTTGCTCATTCCCCACTTTACTCGCTTTACCGCTTGACGAAATCAATGTAAAGTAGTATAATATAAGAAATGCTGCTTATGCAAAATAATTTTACGGAGGTCCTTTATATGGAGAAAAAACCGTTTTATATCACTACCCCGATATATTACCCTTCAGGTAATCCTCATATCGGTCACTGCTACACCACTGTTGCTTGCGATTCCATCGCCAGATACAGACGTATGCAGGGCTATGATGTCATGTTCCTCACCGGTACTGACGAGCATGGTCTGAAAATTGAACAGAAGGCTGCTGAAAAAGGTGTTACGCCTAAGGAATATGTTGACGAGATCGTCAAGACTTTCAAAAAGCTTTGGAGCTACATGAACATCAGCTATGACAGATACATCAGGACTACTGACGATTATCACATTGAAACTGTTCAGAAGATATTCAAGGCTCTTTACGACAAGGGCTACATTTACAAGGGCGAATACAAGGGCAAATACTGCACGCCTTGTGAGAGCTTTTGGACTGAGTCACAGCTTGATGAGAACGGCTGCTGCCCTGAGTGTCACAGAGAGGTAACAGAGGCTAAGGAGGAGGCTTACTTCTTCAAGATGTCACCATTTGCTGAGAGGATAGAAAAGCTGCTCACTGAAACTGACTATCTCCAGCCTAAGACTAGAGCCACTGAGCTTGTAAACAACTTTATCAAGCCTGGTCTTGAAGATCTTTGTGTATCGAGAACTACTTTCAAGTGGGGTATTCCTGTTACATTTGATGACAAGCACGTTATTTACGTTTGGATAGACGCACTTTCAAACTATATTTCCGCACTTGGTTTCTGGAACGAGCAGTACAATGATTTTGACAAGTTCTGGCCTGCTGACGTTCACATGGTAGCAAAGGATATCATGAGATTCCACGCTATCATTTGGCCTGCAATGCTTATGGCACTTGATCTTCCACTGCCTAAGCATCTTGCTGTACACGGTTGGATAACATTCAACGGACAGAAGATGTCCAAGTCTTTGGGCAATGTTGTTGACCCATTCATTCTTGGTGAGAGATACGGTGCTGACGCTATCAGGTATCACATTCTGCGTGAAATGGCTTTGGGTGCAGACAGCTCATTCTCAAATGAGATAATGATAAACAGGATAAACTCTGATCTTGCAAATGGTCTTGGAAACCTTGTTTCAAGGACTGTAGCTATGGTTGACAAATATTTTGGCGGCACGTTGCCTACTGACAGAGAAGAGGGCGAATTTGACGCTGAGCTTATCGCTGAGGCTAAGGGACTTGTTGCAAAGGTAGACGAGTTCATGGACAAGACTCAGATAAACAATGCTTTGGCTGAAATATTCAAGGTAGTATCGAGAGCTAACAAGTACATTGATGAAACTACACCATGGGTACTGGGCAAGGACGAGAGCAAGAAGGCAAGGCTGGCGACAGTTCTTTACAATCTGCTTGAAACTATCAGGATAGTATCCACACTTCTTAGCAACTTCATGCCAACCACAATGCCAAAGGTATGGGAGCAGATAGGTGCGGCTGAGGGCGACATCACATACGAGAACGCAGGCAAATTCGGTGTACTTCCTGCTGACGTGACAGTTCACAGGGGTGAGATAATCTTCCCAAGGATCGACGTTGACAAAGAGATCGAGGAGCTTAACAAGATAATAGGCAGCAATGCAGAGCCTGAGGAGAAGGCTGATGACGGTTTTGAGCCTGCACCTGTAGCTGACGAGATAACCATAGATGATTTTGCAAAGGTAGATTTGAGAGTTGCTCTTGTTAAGGACTGCGAGAAGGTAAAGAAGTCGAAGAAACTTCTTTGCTTACAGCTTGATGACGGATTCGGCGGCAGGCAGGTAGTATCGGGCATTGCGGCGTGGTACAAGCCTGAAGATCTTATTGGCAAGAAGGTAGTTATTGTAGCGAACCTCAAGCCTGTAAAGCTTTGCGGTGTTGAATCCAACGGCATGATATGTGCGGCTGACACTCCTGACGGTGCGGCAAGCGTTATTTTCCCAGATCAGGACTTGCCATGCGGAGCTAAGCTTAGATAAAACATTTATTAAAAAAACAAGGAGCGGATTTCCGCTCCTTATATGCGTCTGTAGCTCAGTTGGATAGAGCGCAAGACTCCGACTCTTGAGGTCGCAGGTTCGATTCCTGTCAGGCGTACCAGTCACTCGCCGTGACGGGCGATTTACGCCCAACTTCCTTTTAAATCTTACTATTACGCCGCTAGGTGTAGTTAATTGTTATTTTTACTTTGTAGGTGCTTGCACCTGCACCAAATCCGCTATCATTTATGGTAGCGGATTTTTTTATTTCCGCCCATAGGCGTAATATGCTGGGAGAGTTATATGTTCGCCGTGACGGGCGATTTACGCCCAACTTTCTTTTAAATCTTACGACTACGCCGCTTGGTGTAGTTGGTCGTTATTTTTACTTTGCAGGTGCTTGCACCTGCACCAAATCCGCTATCATTTATGGTAGCGGATTTTTTATTTACACACCTCGTTAAGGCATTTTGTCACACGCTTTCGCAGTTCTTCGCCGCCGAATGGAAAACCGAACTCTGCGGCGGAACTTCCCCACTCAGGCGGGTGTTTTTTGCTGCTGTCGAAGTATCTGCTTTTCACCACGGCACGGTAGCGTTTTGGCATTTTTTCTGCAAGCTCCTCACATTCTCTCAATCGCAGCTGCACTTTGGCAAGCTCCAGCCACAGGTCGGTGAGTTTTCTGCCACGGTGGGCTATCCGCCCGCAATACTCCCCTACTGCGGCAAGCTGTGAGGACATTTCGCAGATATCCTCTTTAAGTTTCCACTCCTGCCACCTTAGTTTACGGTACTGGGAAAGTTTTCGCACTGCGGTGGCGTTCACTTTACTGCCTCCGCTGCGAAAATTATATCGGCTTGCTGAGGGTGAAAGACTTTTTATTTCTCTGACTTCCTTTGAATAATCGGTAACACGATTCATATTTTTGCTCCTTTCTGCATTTTGTACAGACATTTGGACACTTAGTATGTTATACTATATTTACAAAGACAAATAGGTGATATAGTTCTGACAGTTTTTTGTAAGCTTATCTGGAAATATTTTTTACACGGGGCTGTAATTCTCTTGACTTTTACAGAAAAATGTACTATAATTATATCGCAAGATGATTTTATACAGATATCTGTACTTATCACATATACAGTATAATACAGACTTCTGTAAATGTCAATAGGTGTTCACAAATAAAATACAGATTTCTGTATATTTGTGAAAAATCACAACTGGAGGAAGAAAAATATGTCTGAAATGTACAAAAGGATAGAACAGCTATGCAAGGATAACAATATGTCGGTATCGCAGATGTGCAGGGAGCTTTCCATAACAAGGAGTTGCCTTTCGGAGCTTAGCAAAGGCAGGACGGAGAGGCTTTCCACAGCGAATGCGTCAAAAATTGCAGACAGGTTCGGGGTCAGTGTACAATATCTTACAGACGGAAAAGAAAAAAACATTGACGAAGAGCTGAAATTTGCATTATTCAACGGTTCTGAGGGTGTGACGGACGAAATGTTTGACGAAGTCAGGCAATTTGCGGAAATGGTCAGGCTCAGAGAGGAGGCAAAACGCAGAAAGGTCGGTGAAGAATAAGAGATGAAGAACATACAGGAGCTGTATGACATTTGCAGGCGGGAGAACATCTCCATAGATTTCATAGACTGTCCGAAATGCGGCTCGATATCGCTTTATGGTGCGAACGGTTGTGCCATAGGCATTGACAGTTCTACGCCTGTGGGCTTGCTGAAAGAGCGTGCGGCTCACGAGATCGGGCACTGTGTAAAGGGAGCATTTTACAACAGATATGCGGCGGCAGATCTTATTTCACGGCACGAATACAGGGCTGACAAGTGGGCGATCGAGGAGCTGATACCAAAAGATGAACTGCTGGCGGCGATAAAGAAAAATCTTGACAGCATATATCTTTTATCCCAGCACTTTGGGGTCAGCGAAGATTTTATGCTAAAGGCTTGCAGATATTACGGGGTTTATTTTGGATAGAAAAACACCGCTGAGGGCGACTAACGCTCTCGGCGGTGTTGGTTTTTAGTAGAGTTTTTTTGCTGTAATTTCTTCTAATGTGCCTATTTTGTTGAAAAGGTCTTTTGTGACGTAGATCGTGATGTATTGTTCGTCAGTTTTAAACTTATACGGTTTATACACTTCAATTCTTTTAACTGCAACATAGTCATTTACATCAATATCAGGATAAACTTTCGTTATCTGACAACGATCAAGCACTACATCCGGAGGACCTTGCTCTCGCCATTTTGCAAAAATCTCTTCATTTTCTTCTTCAGTCGTAGATTTATGCCACTGGAAAGTTTTTTCAGGATCATCAATATTAAAGTTATAGAATACATTATGATCAAAATATGGATCAAGTGCAACTGCGATTCCATTTATTAACGGGTAATCTTCCCAATCAAGAGTAGCCTCGTCAACTCCCCAATCATCTTCAGGATCTTCAACCAGTTCGTGTGTCCACGGACTGAGTATTCTGTAATCTTCAAGATCATATTCTTTTATAAAATCAGCAGCCTCATTCAGCCAATAAGGATAACGTATATCAAGATACGATGATGCACAGGTCCATGTAATAGGGACAATTAAAGGAAGGAAGGCAATAATTTTTATTGCTATCTTCAAGGCATTGCCGACGCTGTTATACAGGGACACAAAAAATTTTGGAAGTTCGATCCTACCATTCTCATCTAATATTATCCAGAACAAATATATCAAAAGAATCATTACAAGTCCCATATGGTGAGTGGAAGAATATAGCAATACACAAAAACTTGCGAATAAGGTATATGTCAATAAAAAAATTGACAACTTTTTGTTTTTACAGAACAACATACAGCACAGTGCAAACAGGAAAAATGATAAAGCACACAGTGGTATCAAGCTTATGTAATCGTAAATATACTGAGGTCCTGGAGGCATTTGTCCAACTGTTGCCTCTGTGATAATAAGCATAAAACGCAGTAATGTTGAAATGCTGAAATTAAAGCTAAACAATTCGTCTGTGTTTGAACTGTTAGGAGTGTAGGTATTGTAATGTGGAAAAATCTCTACAATAATAAGCAATACGAGAATGAGCAACGATGCCATGAGCCAGCAGCGTTTATCTTTGAAAACTGTAGCTAGTTTACCTGCTCTGTACTTCTCAGCAAATATCTCACACAACCAAACAATACAGAAAGCACCTGCTATGATGATTCCCATGGAATGTATTGCACACATCAATGTTAGGCACAGAAGATATTTTACAGGGTGCTCATTCCTACCTTTGTAACACACAGCTGCGAGAAACATTGCGAGTACAAGTATACAATAAGGTCTGCTTATAACGCCATACTGATAGAACAAGAAAAAATTAAAAGGCAGCAAACAGCGTATCAGCTTAGGAAATGGTGACTTGAAAAGCAGAACTGCTATTGCAAGGGTCATAAAAAATATATTGACTATCGCAAGGGACAATTCGTATGGTGCTCCAAGCTTTGCAAAAGGCAAAAGTATGAGATGCCACAGCGGCGGATGTCCCTCATAGTGCGGAATCTCAAAAAGTATCTCTTTTAATGTTCCCGAACGTGCTATCGCCCAAGCCTGAGCCTCGTCAAACCACGGTTCGTGAAAATATGATACAGTGCAAACACCAAGCAGGTATATTATCAGCGTTATAACATCGCATTTTCCATGCTCTTTGCTGAACGCCCAGCTTTTAAATTTCTCTTTCATTTATATCCTCCAAAAAAATAATTGACATATAAATTATACCATTTATTAAGAAATTAGTCAATGATTTTGTAAAACTTTTTGCGACAAATATTGACATAATTAGGCTTATACTCAATGTCTGCAATAAAAAGAAATAACCGCTCCACTACCATGTAGGACGGTTATTTTTTACAACTATTTCCACTTGGAGGTAAACCGCTTACAGCAGTATGCCTCTTTCATTATCTTAACTATACCACAGCAATGACAGATTGTCAATAGCCTTAAAACTTAACACCCCAGCTGAAATTATCAGGCAGTTCATCAAGATTTTTAGCAGGGTCAGGATACTGCCCCACTATCGCTTTTGATGCCGGCGACCTTACATCGCACCACTGTGCAAGCTTGTATCTGCCGTCCTCCCCTGCGATCCAATAGGCATAGCCTGCGTTATCACCGTTGACATTTAGTGCATCATGGACAGCTTTTTCAAGTTTTTTTGAAGAGTCAGGCTCAGCGGTGCAATCAACAACAGCTGTGCAGGATCTGACGTCAACATCTTTTCCCTCACACTGCATATCAGTTACAACTGAGTTTACTGTGTTAAAAACTATCTTTGCATTACTGTTTGCACTTTTAAGCTTTGCCTTTTTGATATAACTCATCATAGTTGGTATAAGAATAGCCGCAAGCACGCCGATAATGGCAACAACGACCACAAGCTCCACCAAAGTAAAGCCTTTTTTATTCATGTCTTTCCCTCAATTCTTTCATCAAAATATTGATCCCCATTTAATATTTCGACAAGTATATTATACAAAATTTGCCCGATTTTGTCAAGGAAAAGACAAGCAATGCCATTGATTTTTACCATTTATACAAAGCCAAGCTGGTAATATTGGTTATTTCATATATTTTAAGACAAAAAAAGAACCGCTCATATGAGCGGTTCTGAATTCCTCAAATTATGAGTTCCAGCTTGATGAAGTATAAGCTGTTGAAGAGAATGCCTTGTTAGCCTTATCTGCATCCTTACATGGGTTTGGATACTGACCAAGAACACCTGTTGAACCAGTTGCAGAGTTAACATCACACCACTGAGCGAACTTAACGCTACCGTCATTATTGATCATATAGAGGCAGTAACCAGCACCGTCACCATTGTCCTTGAGTGCATTATAAACCGCTGCACCAAGCTTGCCCTTAGCATCAGCAGTTCCGCCGCCAAGCGAGCTATTAACCTTAGCTGCACCGCTCTGTGAAGCACCAGATGTTACTGATGTACCCTCAACGAGCATATCAGCAGCTTCGTTGTTTACAGTTGTGAAAACGAGCTTAGCGTTTGAGTTAGCTGTCTTGAGCTTTGACTTCTTTACATAGTTCATCATTGTAGGAACGAGGATAGCTGCAAGGATACCGATGATAGCGATAACAACTACGAGCTCTACAAGGGTGAAACCTTTTCTGTTAGACTTCTTCATAGAAAATCCCTCCATAATAAATTAAATAAATTTGTTTATAAAAGTGCCGCAAGCCGATTTAAGCAGCTACTTTCCAATAATTAAGTGGCTTTCGGAGTTCTTTGTGTTCTCCTTATCACCATGATTAAAGTATACATCATCTTGTCCAAAATGTCAATAGTTTTTCAGATTTTTTCTCAACTTTGTTCAACTTGACGAAAATCACGTTTTCATTCAGGCAAATTGACGATTGATAACACTGTGTTGACATTTTCATAAAAGTCTGTCACACACTTTGTCACACACCTTTTTATGATGTATCACCTTACATCGTTCTTAATTATATCTTAAAACAAATAAATTGTCAAGACTTATTTAACAGTTTCGTTATTTTTGTGAACTCTGTACACTAATCGTGCGTTATAAAATACACTTTGCACTAATTGTTTCACACGTTTAACTATTTAGACAGTTCCACCATTTTATTATACAGATTTTCTGAGGCATTTCCTATCTCCGCTCTGCCATAATAAAGCGATTCGGAGGTGCTTATGAAAAGTTCGAGAATGTCCTGATTTTCCAGCTTTGGCGACATTATTTCAAGATCATCTGAGGACGCCATCTTCTCGTTGGCTTTATATTCTATGCCGCCTAGCATATCCCTTGCCGCAAGTGCCTCAAGGGCTGCTTTTGACGCAGGCACGCCCTTTCCTGTGCCCTGTGCCAAAGCCATTTCCTCGCCGTTCACAAGATAGTCAAGGAGCTTTGCTGCCTCCTCAGGGGATTTTGAGGATTTCTTTATGGCATACACACTGGTAGGCTTTTTATACCAGCCGCTGCTCACTGCCTTTTTATGCTTTGGATAATCGCCGATAACAATATCAAAGCCAAGCTTTTGTACAGGCTCGCAATAATACTCGGCATCTGATATCCATGAGGCTACGCCGCCGACCAAGCACTTCTCAAAATCGTTTCTGTCAAAATCCCAGGCAGGCTTTGTGACCTTTTTATTTAGCATTTCCTGATAAAAGCCAAGCATGAGCCTTACGTCCTCCAACGTATACTGGAACTCGCCGCTGTCGGAAAACATTTTCCTGCCTGTGACCTGCTCCGCATACGCCACAGAGCTGAGATAAGCCGCCTTTTTCGTCATTTCAACAGGATACACCTCGTCTGATTTCATAACCTCTGCCGCATTTATAAGGTCAGACCAATTTTCAGGCAGGCTCAGACCATAGCTGTCATACATCGTCTTATTATAGTAGAAGGTTATACAGTTCGTACCGGTAGGCAAGGCGTTAAGTTTGCCGTTTATCGTGCCGTATGCAAGGCTGTCATCATCAAAAGCTGACAGATTTATGTAGTCTGAAAGCTCATTAAGGTCATAAAAGCCCTCACCGTCAGGAGAATATTCATACAGCCAGTTATAGTTGAGCTGCATAACGTCGGCAGTGGTGTCGGAGAAAAACTCAACGTCCATACGGGTCTTAAAGCCGTCGAAGTCGGCATATTCAGGTCTTATGACAACATTTTTGTTGCTGTTCTGATATGCTTTCAGACCCTCAAGCGTATATTCATTTCTCACGTCCTTGCCCCACCATGAGAAGGACACTTCCGTTTTCGTTTTATGCTCTACTCTGCGTTCAGGCAGCGAGCATCCGGTCATAAATGCCGCTGTGCACAACGTGGCAGCAGTCAGGGCAGCACTTTTTACAATACGCTTTTTCAACTGCTGCTCACCTCTTCCTCTCGTTTCTCAAACAGCACAGCTCTTCCGTCCTCGCTGTTTGCCGCCTCGTCACAGGCTTTTTCTGCCATATCAAGAAGTTCGTCATAATCGTCGCTTGACTCAGGATAAACAGCTGCACCCACTGCACACTTTATATATCCCCTATCGCTGTCAAGGCAACAATCTTTCAGCTTATCGTTAAGCTCTTTGATCGCAGAACGCACGCTGCTGTAGGCTTTCACAAGGTCAAAATCCGTATGGTCTGTGAACATCACAAACTCGCCCTCGCTGAGGATACCGCAGACGTCGCCGCTCTTGTGATCCTCTTCAAGCATTTTTGCGACCTTTCTTTCCGCCTCTGCCACTATATCGTCGCCATAATTGAGCCTTATAAGCTCCAGATTTGTTATTTTCACGATAACAAATGCGATAGTCGAACCTGAGATACAAGTTTCCATTTTATCCATAATGCTGTTTTCGGTATACTCGGCAGTGAAAAGCCCTGTATTTTCGTCAACTTTTGGATATTTGCCGAACTTAGGGTCGTTATCAGGGTCATTGTTTGAGGCTGACGCCGCAGAAACTGACACGAGTATGAATGCAAAAAGAATGAGTATCCCAAAGCATTTCAGACCTGTTCGCACATAGTGACGGACGGTATCAGACATATCCACTGTAGTGATGACCACCCAATCGTCACCGCAATCGTCAAGGGCACAGATAGTTGTCATATCCGACACTGTGACCCCTGTGCCGCCGTCAAGAAACTTTTCCGTCTTATCGTCAAGCTTTCCGCCGACAACGCTCTTGCTGTCATTGGCATAGATTATCCTGCCCTCATTATTGCACAGCAAGGTATTTATCTCGCTATAGTTATCAGAAGGCAGAAACACGAGGTCAAACTCGGTGGAGAACACAGAGGAGATAAAGATAAGCTGTTCATTTATCCTGCCTGCGAAATACACACGTTTATAGTTATCGTCCTCGCCTGTGAACCACTTTATCTTGCTGTCGCCCATAATTGCGGACACACGTTTGTATATCTCATCGTCGAAGATATCCTTTGTGCCGTCGGTTATCTTGCCAACGTTATGCTCATTGCTGCTGACGATACCAAAGTCGGTATAGTTGCCCAGCGTGCTAAGCTCTATGAGCTTTTCGGTCAGGTCTTTTTCCTCGCTGAGCACTGCGAACTCGCTTTTTGAGGTATCGGAAGGGTCATACTTTGCGTAATCCTCATTGCCCATGATAAGCTTGGCGGTATCCTCCATTTTATCCATAAAGGCGGATATATTCTGGTTAGCCTCGGCATTTATGGCGGAGCAAAGCTGAGCCTCCTTTTTGAATGCGTTCACGCCGCTGTAATAGCAGGCACACGCATACACAAGCAGACAAGCAACAAACAGCACTAACACGCTTGTTTTCAAAATAGATCTTCTATATTTTTTTATTTTATCATACAGTTCAAAATCAGCAGAGCTTTTCAAAAGCAACTCACCTCTTGGTCTAAATCATTACAATCATTATTAATTATAACACATTAGCCCATAAAATAAGTGATTTTTTTGTTAATTATTGCTCAATTTGTAATGTACGTTTTGAGTTTTTCGCAAACTCGCAGCGTTGTTTCTTTTTCAGCTCCGCCTCAAAAAGCGACACTGCTGCCCAAGCGGCTGTCAGGACGATGCCTGCTGCGAACACTGCACCCATATTTCTTTCGGCGGCTGCAAGGAGCACGAAAAACAGCACCATTCGCATTATGGTTTTCATAAGCCACCTTTCGCCGCCTAACCCTGCAATGACTATAAACACATTCATCGCTACTATCCATATCATTTTCACACACTTCCTCGTTTTTTATTTTTTCGGGGCTGTATGTATAATACCACAGCAGAAAGATTTTGAGGGGTAATTTTTTGGACAGCAAGTTTTTTTGTCGATATGCACAGATAAGAACGTTTGTTTTGATGACTTTTCTACAAATCCAAAAGACCCCGTGGCAACTGTCTCTTATACACATCTCCGAGCCCACGAGACTCCTGAGCATCTCG
>ERZ1027056.116-NODE-116-length-46904-cov-12.720442_pt1 | contig 46904 bp, 38 predicted proteins | sample MGYA00519427_ERZ1027056 | MGnify/ENA primary metagenome ERZ1027056 (study PRJEB26926, sample SAMN06164570) | human gut metagenome | biome: ENVO:00009003; feature: ENVO:2100002; material: ENVO:00002003 | host: Homo sapiens | place: USA | collected 2012 ... | reverse complement strand
CTCATCTGGTAGAGCGCCACCTTGCCAAGGTGGAGGTAGCGAGTTCGAGCCTCGTAATCCGCTCCACAAAAAAGTCCTTACGAAAGTAAGGACTTCATATTTTCTGCGGGTTTATTTCAATTACTAGAATACTTTTCTTCCTGAAAGGAGATGGAGGTGCGACCCCTCTGACCCGCTCCAACAACGCCTTGCTTTTTAGCAGGGCGATTTTTTATGTCTGCGTGACGGCGGAGGTGCTGCAAAGTGCGTAAATAGGCGGCTTGACTGACAGTCTAGTTCGATTTTGTTGACTTTTTCAAAGCCGTAGGCTATAATGTTGACCATAGAGAGTGCACTCCGAACAAATTGAAAGGTGATATGCTATGGAAGATAAAATTACTCTTGGAAAATTCATTCAATCAAAAAGAAAAGAACTGGGGCTTTCTCAAAAAGACCTTGCTAAGGAGCTTTATGTTACTGAGTCGGCAGTGAGCAAGTGGGAGAGAGGGGTATCATATCCTGATATAACGATGATATCGGGACTTTGCAGGGTGCTGGGCATTTCTGAGCACGAGCTTTGCACGGCGAGCGAGGACAATCAGCAGAGAGAGGCTGAGTTTATGGTGCGAAGTTATAAAAGCTTTGTTCGTGGGTACACTATCATAACCGGGATAGGCTATCTTGCGGCGATAATACCGAGCTTTATTTATAATGTTGCTCATGGCGGTATAGGTTGGTTCATGGTGCTTATCACGTCGCTGATGCTGACGTTTTCTTTCATCAATGTGCCTGTGCTTGTGAAGAAAAACAGGGCGTTATGGACGTTAGGTTCTGCGACGGTCTCGCTTGTGCTCCTTTATGCCACAGGGTGCATTTATTCTCACGGGGATTGGTTTGTTATGGCGGTGCTTGGAACGCTCCTTGGGGAGGCTATCGTATTTTTGCCTTTTGTGCTGAGAAGTGAACAGCTTGAAAAGTATGTGAGAAACAGCAAGGGTCTTGTGTGCATGGCGGCGGATTCGGTACTGACTTTTGCCTGCGTTGTTTTTGGTACGCTGAAATACGGTGACGTGGTAGACCTTCGTGATGGCATGCTTGCAACGGTGGCTTGTGTGGCATTGGTGTGGGCTGTGTTCCTTATTATAAGGTATCTAAAGGCGAACGGCTTTTTCAAGGGTGCACTTTGCTTTGCGGCATCTGCGGTATGGGTAGTGGCAATGACTGTGCTGAGCAATGCGTGGAACGGCATGAAACTGTCTGAGATAGTTTCGGTGAAAGGTGCTGACAACAGCCGCTATGATGTTATAGTCTGCCTTTGTCTGGCAGGAGTTGCGGCGGTGCTTGCTATTGCAGGGGTTTTGTATAAGTTTGTGAGGAAAAAACCGCAGGATAGGTAAGGCTGAGAGGACAAAAGAAAGATACAAAACGGATAGAGATAATTTGGACTTGGTAGGACGTCGAGGACGCCGTCTCCTACACAAAGTTTGTTAAACGTATGATACCGCACTTGGGTGAAAGCTTTGGTGCGGTATTTTTATTTTCATGTGAATATTTTTCCCGTATATGTCAAAAATAATGCCAGAGGACTTATGCCGCCGATAGCATAAGACTGCCGTGGACGCAACAGTGGCTGCGGAAATCATATCGGAGAAAGGTTTTGTGTGTATGAAAAAATTCAGTATCAGAAATTCACACGCAGGCAAGGCTCTGGGAGCGAAGGGTGTGTACATCACGCTTGCGGCGTGTCTGCTGGCTCTTGGCGGTGCAGGTATAGCTGCATATAACAAGGCTATGGAGGATATTACCGACAATCTGACTATCTCAAGCACTGACAGCACTGCTCCAAAGCAGGCCGACAACAAGAAAACGGACGTTAAAAAAGACGAAAGCTCAAAGTCGGACGCTGATATCCAGACCCAGCCTAATGTTATGCCTGTGAACGGTGAGATATTAGAGCCGTTTTCAAACGGAGAGCTTGTGAAGTCGGAAACCCTCGGCTACTGGAAAACCCATGACGGCGTTGATATCAAGGCGGATCTTGCTCAGCCTGTGAAGGCGATGAACAAGGGCACTGTCACAAAGATATGGGACGACCCTTTGTGGGGCAACTGCATGACTATCGACCATGGAAACGGCATCGTTGGACATTACTACAATCTGTCTAAGGAAATGTCCGTGAAGGAGGGCGACGAGGTCAATGCAGGCGAGGTGATAGGCTCTGTGGGCGACACTGCTCAGGCTGAGGCGGCGGAGCTTTCTCATCTGCATTTCGGCTTGAAGAAAAACGGTCAGTGGATAGACCCTATCGAGTTTATCGACCCTGCGGACAAATAAGCTTTCTTCATTTTTGGTGCTTTGTAATACAAAGTGCTGATGTTATAATCCCCCATATAACGCCGCATCTGAAAATTTTCGGGTGCGGCGTTACATATGTATTGCAGAATAGAGAGAATTGTGCTATAATTATACTTTAAGGCAATATTGCTGATGTTTTTACACAGAACATAGAGTGGTGGGACGTCGAGGACGCCGTCCCCTACGGTCTGTTTTGTATTGTGTGGATAATGTATAAATTATTGTGAGGTATAATAATGAAAAGCAAAAGAATCTATCCTGCGTTCACTATATCGAAAAAAGGAGAAATGTCCCTGAAAAACGGTCACCCATGGGTGTATTGTGACGAACTGAGAAACGAGCCTGAGGGCTTGAAAAACGGCGAGCTTTGCGACGTTTTCTCTGAAAAAGGCTCATATCTCGGAACGGGCTTTCTCAGTCTTAACAGCAAGATAAGGATAAGGATCTTATCTGCCAACGCAAATGAGAACTTTTCGGAAAACTTTTTCCGCAGACGTATCCGCTACGCAATAGACTACAGAAAAACTGTTATGGGCGATGATTTTTCTGCCTGTCGTCTTATTTTTGGCGAGGCTGACGGTATGCCGGGGCTGACTATCGACAAGTATGGGGATATACTTGTTTCACAGGTTCTTTCCTATGGCATGGATATGATAAAGAATATGATATTCAGGCTGCTTGTGGAGGAACTTGCAAAAGACGGAGTTGCGGTTTCGGGAATAATGGAGCGTAACGATGTTGCTATAAGAAAGCTGGAGGGGTTGGAACAGTACAAGGGCTGGTATAAGGCTGATTTTCTTCCTGCACCACCGTCAAATATCACCGAGATAACGGAAAATGGAATACGTTATGAGGTCGATGTTGAGAATGGTCAGAAAACGGGATTTTTCCTTGACCAGAAATACAACCGCCTTGCGGTATCGAAGATAGCAAAGGGCAAAAAGGTGCTCGACTGCTTTACGCACACTGGTTCGTTTGCTCTTAATGCGGCAATGGGCGGAGCAAGGCACGTTACGGCGGTGGACGTTTCACAGTTCGCTGTTGACACGGCTAGGGAGAACGCTGAGAGAAACGGTCTGACTGACAGAATGGATTTTCTTTGTGCAGACGTTTTTGACCTGCTACCTAAACTTCTTGAGGAAAAGGCGGATTACGACATGATAATCCTTGACCCGCCTGCGTTCACGAAAAGCAGAAAGACCGTGGGCAGTGCGGAGAGAGGCTACAAGGAGATAAATTACAGAGCCATGAGGCTGCTGCCTAGGGGCGGATATCTTGCGACCTGCTCATGCTCACATTTTATGGAGAACAGGCTGTTCGTGAAAATGGTCATGAGTGCGGCAAAGGACGCAGGCGTTCAGCTCAAGCTCATCGAGGCAAGACAGCAAGCCCCTGACCACCCGATACTTCTTAATGTGCCTGAAACGGATTATCTGAAATTTTATCTTTTTCAGGTGGTATAGGTGTTGACAAATGCTTGCGGTCATGGTATAATATAGTTGTCGAAAGACCCAATATATTTCAGCGAGTCTGCTGAGTTCGGACATAAGTAGCTTATTTTTCCGCAGTTATGCGGCTGCTTTCAGCCGACAGAATAGACATTTCGGCCCTGCTGTTTTTCAGCGGGGCTTTTTTATGTGAGGATACTCAGATACTGTCATATTGCACATAAATGATGAGCAAATATTGTATAAGATTTTATGTATAAAAGTGAGAAAAAACTATGGTAATTTGACTTTAAATCTGTTATAATATATATGTAACCGTGGGCGACGGGATAATTGTGTCCGCACGCTTCGGAATTCAAAAAATTTTTGGAGGTAAAAAACCAATGGCAAAGAAGTATTGTTATCTTTTCTCTGAGGGTAATGCCAACATGAGAGAGCTTCTCGGCGGTAAGGGTGCTAACCTTGCTGAGATGACAAATATCGGTCTCCCTGTTCCTCAGGGCTTTACGATCACAACTGAAGCTTGTACTCAGTATTATGAGGACGGCCGTGAGATCAACCCAGAGATCATGGCAGAGATCAACGAGTACATTGTAAAGATGGAAGAGATCACAGGCAAGAAGTTCGGCGACAAGGAGAACCCACTCCTCGTTTCTGTACGTTCAGGTGCTAGAGCATCAATGCCTGGTATGATGGATACTATCCTTAACCTCGGTCTGAACGAAGAAGTAGTTAATACTATCGCTGCTCAGTCAGGTAACCCAAGATGGGCTTGGGACTGCTACAGAAGATTCATCCAGATGTATTCTGACGTAGTTATGGAAGTTGGTAAGAAGTATTTTGAAGAGCTTATCGACGAAATGAAGGCTAAGAAGGGTGTTAAGCAGGACGTTGAGCTGGACGCTGACGATCTGAAGGAACTGGCTAACCAGTTCAAGGCTGAATACAAGTCCAAGATAGGCACAGACTTCCCAACTGATCCTAAGGAGCAGCTCATGGGAGCTATCAAGGCTGTATTCCGTTCATGGGACAACCCAAGAGCTAACGTATACAGAAGAGACAATGATATCCCTTATTCATGGGGTACAGCAGTAAACGTTCAGTCCATGGCATTCGGTAACATGGGTGACGACTGCGGTACAGGTGTTGCATTCACAAGAGACCCAGCTACAGGTGCTAAGGGTCTGTTCGGTGAGTTCCTTACAAACGCACAGGGCGAGGACGTTGTTGCCGGCGTTCGTACACCAATGCACATCTCTGAGATGGAGCAGAAGTTCCCAGAGGCATTCGCTGAGTTCAACAAGGTTTGCAAGACACTTGAAGATCACTACAGAGATATGCAGGATATGGAGTTCACTGTTGAGCATGGTAAGCTTTATATGCTCCAGACAAGAAACGGTAAGAGAACTGCACAGGCTGCTCTCAAGATCGCTTGTGACCTCGTTGATGAGGGCATGAGAACTGAGGAAGAGGCTGTTGCAATGATCGACCCAAGAAACCTCGACACACTTCTCCACCCACAGTTCGATGCAAAGGCTCTGAAGGCTGCTACTCCTATGGGCAAGGGCCTTGGTGCTTCACCAGGAGCTGCTTGTGGTAAGATCGTATTCACAGCTGATGACGCTGAGGCTTGGAACGAGAAGGGCGAGAAGGTCGTTCTTGTAAGACTTGAGACATCACCTGAGGATATCACAGGTATGAAGGCTTCACAGGGTATCCTGACAGTTAGAGGCGGTATGACATCACACGCAGCCGTTGTTGCTCGTGGTATGGGTACTTGCTGCGTATCTGGCTGCTCAGAGATCGTTATGGACGAGGCTAACAAGAAGTTCACACTCGCAGGCAAGGAGTTCCACGAGGGTGACTATATTTCAATCGACGGTTCAACAGGTAACATCTATGATGGTATCATTCCAACTGTTGACGCTACAATCGCTGGCGAGTTCGGCAGAATCATGGGCTGGGCTGACAAGTTCAGAACAATGAAGGTTAGAACAAACGCAGATACTCCTGCTGACGCTAAGAAGGCAAGAGAGCTGGGTGCTGAGGGTATCGGTCTTTGCCGTACAGAGCATATGTTCTTTGATCCTGAGAGAATCGCTGCATTCAGAGAGATGATCTGCTCAGATACAGTTGAGGAGAGAGAGGCTGCTCTTGCTAAGATCGAGCCAATGCAGCAGGCTGACTTCGAGGCTCTTTATGAGGCACTTGAGGGTAACCCTGTAACTATCAGATTCCTTGACCCACCACTTCACGAGTTCGTACCAACAGAAGAGGCTGATATCGAGGCTCTTGCTAAGGCACAGAACAAGTCTGTTGAGACTATCAAGGCTATCATCGCATCACTCCACGAGTTCAACCCAATGATGGGTCACCGTGGCTGCCGTCTTGCAGTAACATATCCTGAGATCGCAAAGATGCAGACAAAGGCTGTTATCAAGGCTGCTATCAACGTTAAGAAGAATCACCCAGACTGGACAGTTGAGCCAGAGATCATGATCCCACTGGTTGGCGATGTTAAGGAGCTCAAGTACGTTAAGAAGGTAGTTGTTGAGACTGCTGACGAAGAGATCAAGGCTGCTGGTTCTGACCTCAAGTACGAAGTTGGTACAATGATCGAGATCCCAAGAGCTGCTCTTACAGCTGACGAGATCGCTAAGGAAGCTGACTTCTTCTGCTTTGGTACTAACGACCTTACACAGATGACATTCGGTTTCTCAAGAGATGACGCTGGTAAGTTCCTCAATGCTTACTATGACGCTAAGATCTACGAGAACGATCCATTTGCTAAGCTCGATCAGGACGGCGTAGGCAAGCTCATGGAAATGGCTATCAAGCTTGGTAAGCCAGTTAATCCAAAGCTCCACTGCGGTATCTGCGGCGAGCACGGCGGTGACCCAACATCTGTTGAGTTCTGCAACAAGATCGGTCTTGACTATGTATCTTGCTCACCATTCAGAGTGCCAATCGCTAGACTTGCTGCTGCACAGGCTGCTATTGCTGACAAGAAGTAATTCTTGCAGAGTTTAGTGCAATTCTGAACAGATAATAAAAATTTCACCCCGTGTCGTATGATGCGGGGTGTTTTTATTGTGCCGGCGGCGTTTGACAAGAGTGAAAAACTGTGGTATAATTAGAGCGTGAGCGAGCTATGCGATAGCGTAAACGTTCTAGGTTTATGAGGAAAGTCCGAGCATCACAGAGCAGGATAGCTGATAACGTCAGCCGAGGGTGACCTTAGAGCCAGTGCAACAGAGATATACCGCCAATTTATTGGTAAGGGTGGAAAGGCGGGGTAAGAGCCCACCAGAATGGCAGAGATGTCATTGCTATGTAAACCTTATCCGATGCAACACCAATGGTAGCCTGCAAGTCAATGGCTGCTCGTCAGACTTGGGACTATAGGTGGCTAGAGCTGTGCGGCGACGTACAGTCCAGATAGATTATCGCACTCGACAAAACTCGGCTTATCGGTTCGGTCACATTTGCTCCGTCAGTTAAACTTTTTAAGCTTAATTGTCGGGGCTTGTTTTTTAATAATATATAAATTTGATAGTTCATTTTGTACATTATAAATAAATTTTCATAATTACTCTTGTGGTTTTACGGAAAATATGTTATAATAACAGTGGTCATATTTATCTTCGTGAAGGAGGGCTGTTTAAATGGATATTTCATCTGAAACATATAATAAGACACTTGAAAGCTTTTTGAAAATACTCGAAAGTGATGACAGATTCGATAATGTATGCGAGAATTTTTTGAAAAGCATTTGCGGTACACTAAATGTTCAGGCGGCTACGGTAACTGTTTCAGGTTATGAAAATTCTGAGCCCCTGAGTTATGAATGGATAGCCGACACGCAAAAATATTCGGTATTCACTTTTGATAAGGCTTTTAACAGTAATAAATATGAGGCAATGAAAATATCCCTTACAAAGACTGGTATCCATGTTACTGACAAGGCTCACCCTCAGGGTGAAATGGAGATCTCTCTGCGTGGGGTGGTGTATCCTTGCTCGCTCACTTGTGCGGTGAAGGATTCAAATAAATATGTGGCGTTTTTTAACATTCTCTCCAGCGACCCTGAAAGGGTGTGGTCTGAGGAAGAGATAAAGCTGGCGTCACGGCTGACATACATACTTTCCGGTATGCTCCACACCAGAAGAGCGGCTGAGCACGCTGAAAGCACGGCAAGAACGCTCACTGACGTTATGGATAACATGAATTCATACGTCCTTGCGGTGGCTGAGGACAGCGGCGAGATAGTTTTTGCAAGCAAGGGCTTTGAACAGTATTTCGGAAATATAGTTGGCAAAAAGGAAAGGGAAGTGTTCTGCAAAACATGGTGCAACCTGCCTGCACATCAGGAGGGCAAGCTTTTCGGCGGAGAGTATTACTCCGAGATCATGGACAAATGGTTCAATGTGTCGGAAAAGCTTATTAAGTGGCATGACGGCAGAACTATCAGACTTTGCACGCTAAACGATATTTCTGAGAAGATAAACTACGAGAGAGTTATTGAGAAACAGGTGTTTTATGACAATCTGACGGGGCTGCCTAACAGGTTCAGCCTTGACAAGAGCATACATGGCATTATCGAAAGCGATGAAAGCAGCACTGTTATGCTTATTGACCTTGATAACTTCAAGAATATAAACGACAGCTACGGTCATAACAACGGCGACAGACTGCTCAAGGAGATAGGCAATTTCTTTGTTGCCTTTGCTGAGAACAATCAGAAACTCAGTATTTTCAGATTCGGCAGTGATGAGTTCGTTGTGCTGTTAAGAGATCAGGATCAGACTGAGATCGACGAGATATGCAAGAAGATACATAACAAGTTCAACAGCGAGTGGCAGATAGCAAACAGTTCCTGTTACTGCACTTGCTCAATGGGCGTCGCTAAGTTTCCTAAGCTTGACGATACTGTAAACACGGTACTCAAGAGGATAGACCTTGCTATTTCCTATGCTAAAAAGCAGGGCAAGAACTGCACGATAAATTATAACGAAACTATCGGCAGGATACTTTCAAGACAGATAGACCTTGAGAGGCTTATGCACAAGGATATCACAAACGGATTTGCACATTTCAGTGCGTATTATCAGCCGATATTCAGCAGCTTGGAAAAGAAACTTGTGGGCTGTGAGGCTCTTATGAGGTGGAATCCACCTGAGTTCGGTCAGGTTTCCCCGTCTGAGTTCATTCCTATGGCGGAAAGACTGGGATATATCAACCTGCTGGGCGAAAATATGATAAGAATAGCAGGCAAGCAGTGCAGAAAATGGGTAGACGCAGGACTTGATCTGAAAATGAACATCAATCTTTCGGTAGGTCAGCTTATCGAGCCTGATTTTCTTGACAAGATAGATTCGCTTTTTGAGGAAACGGGTGCACCGCCTGAGAATATCTGCTTTGAGGTAACAGAGAGCCTTGCTATCAACGACATGGAAAAAATGAAAGAGCTGCTCAGGCACATCACAGACAAGGGCGTAAAGATCGCACTTGATGACTTCGGCACGGGATATTCTTCATTGAACTGCATAAAGGAAATGCCGCTGAATACTATAAAGATAGACAAGTCGTTTATTGACGACATTGCGAAAAATCCTAATACTGCGGTGTTTGTGAAGATGATAGTAAATCTTTCACATGACTTGCATATCGCAGTTTGTGCAGAGGGTGTTGAGGAGCAGGTACAGTTCGACATACTCAAAGGCCTTGAAACGGACGTTATTCAGGGTTATTATTTCGGCAGACCTATGCCGTCTGACAAATTTGAGGAAAAGTTCCTTAACGAAAAGCTCAATGTGGCTAGGTAACGGCTCATAGTGACACTGACCGTCGGGCGTGTAACCCGACGGTTTTATGTAATATGGTAAGATGATAATATCAAAAAGTAAAAAGGGGAAAGCTTATGAATGATGAGAAAAAAGACTTGAACAACCAGCCTGAGGAGAGCGGCAAAAAGGGCATAAACAAAAAGCTGCTTATCGCTTTTGCGGGCATGGGTGCTGTTATAGTGGGGCTTGTTATCGCACTGATACTGGTGGCGACATCGAACGGCAAGCACAATGACAGCTCAGTATCAAAGGCTGAGAGCAGTTCGGAGGCAGTTTCTGAGGCTGAGGACAGCAGTGATGAGGAATCCGAGGTTGATAGCAGTGAAGACGAGTCTGAGCCTGATGGGGAGGACGAAAGCTCTGAGGAGAGCAAGGACGATAAAAAGGAAAAGGGTTTCATAATCTCGTATTCAGGTGACAACAGCTGGCAGGACGGTGACAAGGTCATGACCGGCATGGAGATAGGCATTGAAAACAACTCCGATGAGGCTGTGAAGGAATGGACGCTGGAGCTTGAGATAGATGAGCTTAAAAGCTGTGACGGCTGGAACGGCAACTTTAAGGTCAAAGGCAACAAGCTGACGGTCACGAATGTTGACTATAATGGAGAGATCGCAAAGGGTGGTTCTACTTCTATCGGCTGTAATATCGGCACGGGCACAAAGCTTAATGTGAAGTCTGCTAAGCTTAACGGTGTGGACTGCACGGTGAAAAAGGGCAAGGTGGCTCAGAACAATAACAATAATAACAATAATAATCAGAACAACGGCGACGAAAAGGTCACGGAAAAGGACGTTAAAAAGCTTTTGGAGCGTACTTCAAAGGCCAAACAGGGTGACGACTGGCTGCATACTGACGGAAACAAGATACTTGACAAGGACGGCAAGGAGGTTTGGCTCACCGGTGTGAACTGGTTCGGCTACAACACGGGCACGAACACCTTTGACGGTCTTTGGAACAGCGAGCTTGTGTCCTCGGTGGAGGCTATCGCTGACCACGGTTTTAACCTTATAAGAGTGCCTATGTCGGCGGAGCTTATAAATCAGTGGTCGGAGGGAGAATATCCTCAGGCGAACTACAATAATGCTTACAATGAAGAGCTCAACTCAATGAACAGCCTTGAGATATTTGACTATTTCCTCAAACTGGCGGAAGAAAACGGCTTGAAGGTAATGCCTGATATTCATTCGGCTGAAACAAATGCAAGCGGTCACACGGTAAATCTTTGGTGCACTGATAAGGTCACTGTGAAGGATTACTACCATGCTGTGGAGTGGCTGGCTGACAGATACAAGGGCAATGACACTATTATCGCATTCGACCTGAAAAATGAACCTCACGGCAAGCCGAACGAGGGTGACGCTGCGGCAATATGGAACGATTCAAAGGACGCAAACAACTGGAAGTATGTTGCTGAAACGGCAGCAAAAAAGGTGCTTGCAAAGAACCCTAACCTGCTCATAATGGTGGAGGGTACAGAGATATATCCTAAGAACATCAAGAAAAACGGCGATTATTCTTCAACAAACAGTGATGATTATTACTTCAACTGGTGGGGCGGAAACCTCAGGGGAGTAAAGGACTATCCTATCGACCTTGGCAAGTATCAGGATAAGTTGGTGTATTCGCCGCACGATTACGGGCCGACGGTTTATCAGCAGCCGTGGTTCGAGGGGGATTATACCTACAATAGCCTTATGAAAGACTGTTGGAAGGACAACTGGTTCTACATTCAGGAGGACAATATCGCACCGCTGCTCATTGGCGAGTGGGGCGGCTTTATGACAGAGCCTAACCTCACATGGATGACATACATGAGAAAGCTTATAAAGGACAATCATGTGAACCACACATTCTGGTGCTTTAACGCAAACTCAGGCGACACGGGCGGACTTGTAAAGGACGACTTTGTCACATGGGACGAGGAAAAGTATGACTTTGTCAAGGAAGTTCTTTGGCAGGAGGGCGGAAAATTCGTTGGTCTTGACCATGCGATACCACTTGGCGACAATGGAATGACCCTCAGCAAGGCAAAGGGTCTATAACAAAAATAACGGACGAGGTTTTGAAACTTCGTCCGTTTTGTTTTTTATCGTTTATCGCCCATAAAGAACAGTGCAAGTGTTCCCGGCCCTGAATGTGAACCTATGACTGAACCTGTGTAGCAGATGTGCACGGTGGTCTTTTTGCCTAACTTTTTTCGCATAAGGTCGGCGGCGTATTCGGCGTCAGAAAGGCAGTCGCCATGACAGATAGCCACAGTGGAGTTATCCCAGCTGCCCATGCGTTCGCACATCATATCGACGAGTTTGTCGATAGACTGTTTTCTGCCTCTTATTTTGCCCACAGGGATAAGATGACCGTCATTGTCAACGTGCAAAAGCGGCTTGATGCCAAGAATCGAGCCTGCGACGGCGGCGGTCTTTGAAACTCTTCCTCCACGGTGGAGATATTTCAGGTCATCAACTGTGAAAACATGGCAGAGGTGAAGTCTGTTATCTTCAAGCCATTTTGCAAGCTCGTCAATGGAAAGCCCCTGCTTTTTCTTTTCGTCAGTCTTTATAAGAAGAAGTCCCTCGCCTGTTGAGGCACAGAGGGAGTCGATGCAAATTATTTTTCCCTCAGGATATTTTTCCATTACGCTGTCCCGTGCTATGCAGGAGGTGTTGAAACTTCCGCTCAGTCCTGATGAAAAGCCGAGATAAAGCACGTCATAGCCTGCGGCAAGCTCCCTTTCAAAAGCCTCTTCATATTCGGCAAGACCGATTTGTGCGGTCTTTGTCACTGCACCGTTTCGCATTTCAGAATAAAACTCAGGCAGAGTCATTTCGTCTTTGCTTTTCACAACGCCGTTTACCTCAAATGAAAAGTCCAGCAGGGTGACGTCCATATTTTTTAATATATCCTCCGACAGGTCACAAGTAGAGTCGGAATAAAGTTTGTATTTTCTGTCAGACATTTTTTATCCTCCTTTGCCCTAGGCAACAGTATCTGAGAATATTATAACATATGAGCAGGCTTTTGTTCAACATCCATGAAATGAGTTTTGTAAACTTTTTATGAACACAGCTGTTTGCGTAGCTGAGCGACGGTGAGGGTATTTTCAGATATAGATACAGAGAAGTCACGGCAGCTTGAGGAAATGAGCATATCGCTTATTCGGTTCTCTATCATGGCGGTGATGATGTGGCGTATCTCTCGTGCAGAACCGCTTTTTGACAGGGCTTGAGAGGCGATAAAAGGATAGACTTCAGGCTGGCAGGTTAGGGAGCAGTCAAGTTCAGCAAGCTTTTTTTCAAGGGCGGAAAGCTCAAGGCGTGTGATGTTTTCCATGTCGGTCAGGGTCAGGTCGTTGAAAACTATCACCTCGTCTATCCTGCCCAGAAGTTCGGGTGACATAAAGCTTTTAAGCTCGGCGAGCATGGCTTTTTTCTTTGCGTTTTGGTCGGTCTTGCTGCTTGAAAAGCCCACGGTCTTGGTTTCAGAAAGCTTTTTCACGCCGATATTGGAGGTCATTATTATAAGGACGTTTGAAAATGACACCGTTCGCCCTGAAGAGTCGGTCAGGCAGCCGTCTTCAAGTATCTGCAAAAGCAGATTGTAGATGTCAGGGTGAGCCTTTTCTATCTCGTCAAGGAGAAGAACGCAGTATGGCTTGCGGCGTATCTGCTCGGTGAGCCTGCCGCCCTCGTCAAAGCCCACATATCCCGGCGGCGAGCCGATAAGCTTTGAAACGCTGTGCCGCTCCATATATTCTGACATATCAAGCTTTACAATGGCGTCATCTCTGCCGAAAAGTGATTTGGCAAGATCCTTTGCAAGCTGGCTTTTTCCAACGCCTGTTGGACCGAGAAACACAAAGCTGCCCACAGGTCGGTCGCTGCCCTTTAGTCCTGAACGGCAGCGGCGTACCGCAGAGCAAAGTGACTTTATGGCAGACTGCTGACCAACGATGCTTTCGCTCAGCTTGCTTTCAAGACCGTTGAGCAGCGTTGCCTCGTCCTGACCGATATCTGCACAGTTTATTCCTGTGAGCGATGAAACAACGCTGTCGATGTGTCTTTTTTCAAGGGGGATACGCTTTGGTCGGCACTCTGTTATGGCGGTGAGGTATTCGTCACGGGTGAGTTTGCCTTTTACATAATCGTTGAAAGCGTCAGATATCTTTTCCCCTGAATTGTTTCCGCTGTGCTCTATCACCGCACAGGCACACGCCTCGTCGAGGATATCTATAGCTTTGTCAGGGAAAAACCTGTCGGTGACATATCGTGCGGCAAGCTTTACGGCATATGGGATAAGGTCAGGGGAGATGTCAACGCTGTGGTGCTGCTCATATTTGTCAGTAAGTCCGCTTAGGATACGGCAGGTCTGGCTTTGGGTAGGTTCTTCTATTTTTACTTTCTGAAAGCGGCGTTCCATTGCAGAGTCTTTTTCTATGCTGCGGCGGTATTCTTCAAAGGTCGTTGCACCGATAAGTTGCAGACCTCCTCTTGCAAGCTGCGGCTTTAGTATATTTGCGGCGTCTATCGCCCCTTCGGCTGCTCCTGCACCCATTATGTTGTGCAGCTCGTCAATGAAAAGTATCACGTTCCCAGCCTTTTCCGCCTCGTCCATGCAGCATTTCAGACGCTCCTCAAAGTCGCCACGGTATTTTGCACCTGCAAGCAGGGTAGTCATATCCAGTGAAAAAATACGCTTTGAGGACAGTGACGGCGGAACTTCTCCAAGCATTATTTTTTTCGCAAGCCCCTCCACAACGGCGGTCTTTCCCACGCCAGCCTCGCCAACAAGGCAGGGATTGTTCTTTGTGCGGCGGCAGAGTATCTCCATTATACGCTCGGTCTCAGCCTCTCGACCTATGCATGGGTCGAACTTTTCACACTCGCTTTTGCGTGTCAGTTCTCTTCCATAGTGTTCAAGGGTCTTGAGCTTTGGATAATTCCTGTCGGTGAAGATATTCGGCTCGTTGCCCGAAAGTGCACAGTCGTTATACATTTTGTTGCAGTTCACGCCAAGCTGCTGCAATATCTCAAAGGCACAGCAGTCGCTGCGGCGGAGCATCATGGCGAGAATGTATTCTGTTCCTGCGATACCGCCGCCCATGCTTTCGCAAAGCCTTTGTGCACCACGCAGCACTGCCGAGGCATTTGGCGTGATATCGCTTTTGGTCAGACGGCATGGCGTGCCCCTGCCAATGATGTACTCTATCTGCTCTTCTATCCTTTGTGCCGTAACTTCGTGCCGCAGCAGCACGGCACAGGCTGTGGAATCTTCCTCATAGGCGGCAGAGAGCAGGATATGTTCAGTGCCGATATAAGTGTGACCCCAGCTGCCAGCCAGAGTGACGGCGTTATTCACAAGCTCTCGTGCCCGTGGTGTAAAGCTTTCGCTATCAAAAAACTGATCGTTCATAAAGTTCACCCCTTAAAAATGTTCAAGGCTGCTGCCTCAGCTACATTCTTGACAGTTTTGCATCTTAATATTCCTGACGCTTATCAGTCGCTTTTATATTCTTATGCACAGGACAAATTCTGCTTGCAGATTATTTTTGTAACACATTTTCGGCGGCGTCATAAACTGTACTATAAAGCAACGGAGCAAAGTTCCTGCTTTATAAATCTTAACAAAAAAGGAGATTTCATTTATGAACGGTTGTGGATTTGGCGGTTGCTGGTGGATCATTATCCTTATTCTCATATTCTGCTGCTGTGGTTGCGGTGGCTGTGGAAACGGTTGCGGCGGTTGCGGTGGCTGTGGAAACGGCTGCGGCGGTTGTGGCTGTGACAATGGTTGCGGCGGCTGCGGATGCTGATCTGACGGCAAATAAAAGGCGGCGGAGCATTACGCTCTGCCGCTTTTTTCTGCTTATTCTTTTTCAAGACGCTTTTCAAGGCGTTTTACGATAGTTTTAAGTGCTTTTATGCGGGCATATTTTTTATCGTTGCCCTCAAGTATGGTCCAAGGTGCTATCTCGGTGGAGGTGAGGGACGTCATGCGGTCTACATATTCCTCGTAGGTATCCCACTTTTCACGGTTACGCCAGTCCTCATCTGTTATCTTCCAACGCTTTTCAGGCGTGTTTTCACGTTCCTTAAATCGGCGATACTGCTCGTCTTTGTCAACATTGACCCAGAACTTTATTATCTCTGCACCCCAGTCATGGAGCTGGCTTTCAAACTCGTTTATCTCACGGTATGCCATGTTCACACGCTCTTCAGGGGTAAGCTTTTCTATAGGCTCGACCATTACTCTGCCATACCATGTGCGGTCAAAGATAGTGAAGTGACCGTTTTTTTCAAGGCGTGTCCAAAAACGCCACAGATAATGCCTTGCAAGCTCTGATGGCTCGGGAGCGGCGATAGGGTGGACTTCATAGCCTCGTGGGTCAAGGGCGGCGGCAAGGCGTTTGATGTTTCCGCCTTTTCCTGCTGCGTCCCAGCCCTCATAGCATATTATCACAGGTATTTTCTTTTGATAGCAGAGATTTTGCAGCTTGAAAAGCTTGTCTTGATATTTTTTTAGCTTTTTCTCATACTCTTCCTCATCAAGCTGTTTGTCCATATCAACGTCTTTAATGGCAGGAGCCTTTACGGTCTTGAACTCAGGATAGTTGTATCCGCAGGTATCAAACTGCGGTTCAGGCTCATAGCGGCTGCCGTTTGCTTTTGCAGTAACCGCTGCACTCACTGCATTTGTGACCGCCGAGAGCACTTCAAGCTCAGCGGAGGCACGTTCGTTTGCTCCCACGCAGGTCCAAGGTGCAAAGGCGGTATTCGTGCTTTCCAGCATTTTATCATATTTGCGGAAAAACTTATCGTATTTTTCCATGTTCTTTATATCGTGGCTTTCCACACGCCAGCTTGTCACGGTGGAATCCTCCAGCTTTTCGATACGCTTTTTCTGCTCATCTTCTGTGATATGCAGGAAGATTTTCACGAGAACATAGCCGTCGTCAGCAAGTTGTCTTTCAAAGGTGCGGATATCATCAAGCCTTTTATCTCTTGTGTCTTTGTCTATCTCGCCGTACATACAAGCGTTCACGGTGTCACGATACCAGCTGCGGTCGAGGATAAGAAACTCGCCTTTTTTCGGCAGCGTCTGCCAGTAACGCCACAGCCATGGCATACGCTTTTCCTGCTCATTCGGTGCACGGTAGGAAACCACCTTGTAAAAACGTGGGTCAAGAGAGCGTATGAGCTTTGCTATCATTGAGCCTTTGCCTGCCGCTGACCAGCCGTCAAAGGTGATTATAACAGGCACGCCTGCGGATTTTATTTTGTTTTCAAGCATGGAAAGCTGCTCTTTCAGTTCTTTTAGCTGTTCGGATATTTCCGCCTTTTCGGTATTTTTCTGTATAACTTTTTCAAGCATTTTTGTTTCTCCTTTTTTCTCAAATTGTTATAAGCATAGCTTAATTTATTTGATTTATGTATATTATACACAATTTATCTTTAATTGTATATAGACATTTTTCATGAAAATGCCGACTTGTTTTTGTTAATACGGAGTTAATATTATTGGTTTATACTAAACTAATATAATAATTTTTGCAAAGGACGGCAGTGATATGTCAAAAAAAGAAGAAAAGGACATTAATATATCAAGGCTTGACAAAAGTCTGGAGGGTCAGGGTCTGCTGGAGGACGCTGATGACGCTGAATATGAACGCACACTGGCTCAGCAAAGGCGTGAGGCAGAGGAGCGTGAGCGTCAGGCTTTAGAGCAGGCGGAGGCTGAAAAGCGTGAGCGTGAACGTCAGGAAGAAAAGGAACGTGAACGCAGGCTCGCTCAGGAACGTATCGAACTTATGAAACTCAAAAGCGGCGTTATTGACGAAAGCGAGTCCACCATAAAGGAAGAGCACGACCAAATAAGAGAGCTGCACGGATTTGAAAAGGTATCGAACTTTTTTTATCACAACAAGGTGTGGATAATATTTGCGATTTTTATAATAGCGGTCACGGCGTTTATTGCTATTGACGCTGCAAGGCGTGAAAAGGCTGACCTCACGGTGCTTATGATAGCGAATAACGGTCTTGAGGCACGTCAGGACGAGTTGGAGGAGTTCTTTGAGAAATACACAGACGATTTTGACGGCAACGGTTATGTTCACGTTGATGTTATCATTATACCGCTAAATTCCCATAGCGACGATTATCAGCAGCAGAATGTGAACAGCACGAAGTTTATGGCTCAGCTACAGGGCGGCGAATCTATACTTGTTATAACAGACTCAAACACTGACGAGGATTTCAAGGAGATCATGACCCCTGACCTGCCGAAAGAGTTCCCGAACAACAAGTATGTTGATGACATGGGCATGAGCTGGAACATGGAAGTCATGGCAGAGGCTCTTAACTATGAGAATATGCCAAATGATGTTCATCTTTGCATGAGAACGCCAGTGCAGACCCTTGGTGACTCAAAGGAAACAATGCAGGAGAATTATGACAAGTCATTCAAGGTGTTCAAGAGGATAGTTGACGATATGACTGAGAAAGCCGAGGCGGCAGGCGACAAGGGCTTGACCACTGAGCCTGTTCATTATGATGACAGCAGTTCAGATAGCACAGACAGTACGGTAAATTCAGAAAACAAATAAAAATAGCGGACAGTCGAATGGCTGTCCGCTTTGTATTTGTATCAATAATTGTAATATGTGTTGTCCTGATAATAGTTATCTGCCGTGTAGCCGCCCTGCTGGTCTGTTTGCGTATCGGAACCGCTCAGGCTTGAGCAATTCTGATCTTCGGCGTATTTGTAATCAGATGTGACACCAAGATATTCTTCAAGGCAAAGACCGCTCTTTGTTACCGCCTGAGCTTTTTCCTTGCCGAGATAGCGGATATGCCACGGCTCGTACACATAGCCGGTCTTGTCCTCTTTTCCCTCAGGATAGCGGATAATAAAGCCATACTCAGCACAATGCTCGGCGAGCCAGTTTGCCTCAGGAGTGCCTGCAAAGCTGTTCTCGGTGGTGTTTACATCAAAGGTCAGACCTGTCTGATGCTCGGAATGTCCCGGTCGTGAGGAAACCTCGTCGGCAGCCTCAGTGCCACGCTCCCACGCATAGGAGTTATAAAGAGATTCCTGATCCTGATATGAGCGATAGCTTGAGTTCACAAACAGCGTTATGCCGTCCTCTGCGGCGGCAGCTGCCATATCGTCAAAGGCGTTTTGTGCCACTGTGCTCACACCCGGAGCGTAATCAGAGGGCAGGGAATAGGTCTTGTTCACAATAAGAATACCGTCAACAAAAGTCATGCCGTTTGACTGCTCAATTTTATGCTCGGTCTTTTCAGGGGTCGCCTTGCTGCTGTCTGAGGCTTTCTTTTTGGTGGTAGTGCTTTTAGCCTCTGCCTGCTTTACGCTGTCGCTCTGAGATGATGACGCTGACGGAGCGTTGCCGTTGTCAGACTTTCCACCGCAGGCTTTCACTGAGATTATTATTATCAGCAGCAGTGCAACAAGTGCGATAACACGGTTACGCATGACACGTCTGTGATCTGCGGCACGTCTTTCTGCACGACGTTTTTCCATTTCACGACGTTTTTTTTCATATTCCTCGTCAGAATATTCGTTGTGTTCGTCAGGCTGTTCGTTCACATTCTGGGGATCGTTATTGTTTTTTATCTGATCGTTCATAAATATCCTCTTTTTGTAAATAGTTTTATTACGTCCAAGTTAAAAGGCAGCACCGCTCAAGATCGTGCGGCACTGCCTTTATTATATCACATTTGTTTATACTTTTCAAGTCGGATATTGTCGTCTTATTTCATAACATAAACATAGCATTGATATAGCGGCATAGATTCGTATTCATCATTATCTGGGTCATTCCACATATGGTCTTTTCTTTCCTGAACTATATCATCATGGAAAAAGCAAACACCAAGATATGTGTAATCTTCCAAGCCGTTGATCAGATTGTCACCGTAAGAGAGACCGAAGCTTGCATTATTTTTTAACCAAGTAAAAAGCTCTGTGTATGCCTCGTCATAGTCTGAAACACAGCTGTTGTTTGCTGTGAATTGTCGTATTTTGCTGTTGTTAGGCAGACCGACCTCAGAGAGATGTTCGTATACGTTGCCAATGCCTTGGCAGTAGTCGTCCATTTGATACAGGCTCTTTTGCAGACATTCATCAAGCTGTCCGCTTGCACGGAGTGGTTTCAGACCATATTTCTCACGGAGAGGATTTACATAATCGAGCAGGTCAAGGGTCATCTGACTTGCACCATCAGGGGAGTAATATTCAGGCTCGACAGGCTCGTCCTGCTGAGTATTTTCTGTGTTTTCCTGCGGTATATCCTGCTGTATCTCAGGCTCAGTCACTTTTTCTGTAGTGGTAGTGGTGGTGACTGCGGCGGCTTTTGACTCTGCTAATGCCGCCCCTTCTGCAATATCTGACGCAAGTGCAGACTTGTCAGGCTCAGGTTTTGTGGTAGTGGTCGCAGCGGTCGTGGTAGTAGCAGGCGGTAGTGTAGTTGTCACCGTGGTAGTGGGCTGGGGTGGAATATCATCTTTTTGGACGGCGGTGTTCTTGTTGACACTGCTGTTATATGCTAAGCCACCGAACACAACCGCAGAGCCCATTACTACTGCTGCGATCGGGGCAGCCAATTTAGGTCTGATAGTAACTTTCTTTTGGGTCCTAAGCTCAATATCTTTTCGTTGATTTATTTCGCTCATACAGCCAAAGCAGAAAATTGCGTCATCATGCAGTTCTCTGCCGCAGTTTGGACATTTCTTCACTTCTTGAGCCGCCTCCTTACTTTATCAAGTGCCTTAAAAAGCTCTTCGGCTGAACGATATCGGTCATCAGGGTTTATGGACAGGCACTTTTTTATTATTTTAAGCAGCTTTTTGTTTTCGCAAAGCTTTATAGACGGGTGCTCGCCTGTTATGAGCACGTTCAGAAGAATGGCAAGTGAGTAAATGTCTGTTCTTGCGTCAGACTGCTGCAATCCGAACTGCTCAGGTGCGGCAAAGCCCACTGTGCCCAGCACTTGTGTGTCTGCATTTTTATCGGTCTTATAAATTTTTGAGATATCAAAATCAATAATCTTGACATTATTGTCATCGCATATTATAATATTATCAGGCTTTATGTCACGGTGGACGATACCGCTGCTGTGAAGGGCATAAAGTCCCTGACATATGCAGCAGACTATGTTCACGGCTGTGTATTTAGAAAGCGTTCCGCCGTTCACATACTCGGTGAGGGTCATTCCTTCGCAGTATTCTTCATATATAACAAATGCTTTATCGTTCTGGGAGATCTCGTATATGCGGCAGAGAAAAGGATTGTTTATCCTTGCAAGTTTCTGATACACCGAAACGTCAGCAGGCTTGTAGAGGGTATGGCGTATCATTTTTGTTCCAAATTCATTTTCAAGAATAACCTTTTCGTGCTTGCTGTTTTTTAAAAGATAGTTTTTGCAGTCGAACATTTTGCCTATCTGTTCGGTTTCAAGGTCATACAAGCTTTTTTCAGACATATATTCATCTCCAATATAGAATAAAAATTATAGGAAGGAAACAGGTAACATGAAATCAACATCAGCACTTATGAATGAACTTAACGGAAGTGAAGATATCAGTGCTTTTCTCAGCAAAAACAAAGAATCTCTTGACACTCAGAGCTTTGCGGACTATCTTTGCAGGCTTGTTAAAGAGCATAAAACCACAAAGATAGAAGTGATAAGGCAGGCACAGCTCAATCAGATATACGGTTATCAGATATTTGCAGGCACAAGGCTGCCGGGAAAAGACAAGATAATAGCCATTGCTCTTGCGATGAAACTTGATGTTGACACTGTTCAGCGGTTGCTGACCCTTGCAGGAGAGCCTCAGCTTTACGCAAAGAACGCCCGTGACTGTATCCTTATAGATGCCATAAACAAGGGCATCGATGTGGCAGAGCTTAATAGGGTGCTGTTTGAAAACGGTGCACAGTGTCTTAAATAAAATGACAAAAGAAAGTAAATACAAAACAGTTCTGAGATATCAGGACTGTTTTTTCATATATTCTTTATTATAACACATTCTGACATGATTTTCAAGAGCTGTCAACCGTATGCACAACAAAAAAACGCCGCAGGAAATTCTGCGGCGTTTCTGTTATATCTCTTATGGAACAAGAGTTGTTGTAGTTGTTGTTTCAGCCCCTTTTGCAGTTGTAGTTGTTGACTCTGTTGATGCGGCAGAATCAGTTGCAGGAGCTGCTGTTGTGGTGGTCGTTGTTTCTGCTGATGCAGCAGATGAAGAATCGTCTGTTGTAGGAGCAGCTGTGTCGCCGGCCTTAGTTGTTGTGTAGCCCTCAGCCTTTACTACCTTCTTCGTGAAGTCGTCTTCCTTGTTATAGTAATTGGTTGAGAGTGAAGGATCTTCTGTGAACTTATCGCCTGTTGCAACAATGTTTGAGCAGGAGATAGAGGCATAGAATGTAACTGCCTTCTTTTCCTTGTCAGTCTTTACTGTTATCTTGTAAAGATTGAACAGTTCGTTTGTGTTCTCCCAAGAATCGTAGTTCTTCTTGTTTGTGAATGAAACATAAGTGTCAACATAGTCAACTGATTCGATAGATGTTACCTTGCCGTCAAAGTCAGCAGGATATGGAGCATAGTGATCCTTGATATCCTTTCTCAGATCTTCGATCTTGTCGTCGATAAGTGACTGATAGCTATCCATTGCAGCCTTGCCGTTTTCAGCTGTTACATATGCTGGGAATGTTTCGTCAACAGTTATCTCCTTAACGTAAACTGTATCGCCCCAGTCGTCTTCTTCTGTGTCGCCTGTAAGTGTTACACCCTTGTCAGCCAGTGATGAGTAAGCACTGCAAGTAACCTTGAACTTGCCGCCGATACCGATATAATCATCGCATGATACTGAGTAGTAAACATCGTCCTTGAGTACCTCAGGGATAGATTCGCTCTTAACTGAGTAAGGCTTTACAAATGGTACGCCGCCTGTGCACTCGAACTCGATACCCTCAAATGGGTCGATTTCCTGAGCCTTTTCAAGGCCCTCAACTGTGAAGTCCTTTGTTACCTCGCCGTCCTTAACGTCAGCTGTCTTGTATGTATAATACTTATCGTCATACTCAAACCAAGTCATGTCGCCGCTCTCTTCAGCATCATAAGCATCGATATCAGCTGTAACAGTGTACTTGTCGCCGTTTTTAAGGTCAGACCTGTAGTCATAATCATAGTAGATGAATGGATATGTTGAATCAAATGTAACGTTTGCAGAGCCGCTGCCATCAAAGCCTGAGAACTCGACGTTCACGCCCTTGAAGAAGTCTATCTGCTCGCCGTCTTTAAGACCTTTTACAGTTACCTCAAACTCAGTGTTCTTGAGCTTGACGTTCTTGTCTTTCAGAGAATCTTCGTTATACTTAACTGTGCACTTTACCTTGTCGCCGTTTTTAAGGTTCTTGTTAGCGTTTTTCTCAAACTTGATCTTGATCTTGAAGTTGCCGTCCTTATCAGTTTTGAGAAGTGCGTTTCTCATCTGCTTTGCCTCAGCAAAATCCTCTGCCTTGTCAAAAGCCTTTGTAAGAGTTTTCTTGTCAAGTGAGAAATACTTGCTCACCTTTGATGATTGGTCATCTGAATCTGCATAATCTGTAAGGTCGCTCAGATCTCCCAGATCGCCGAGATCATAGTCGCTGAGAGCGTCTGCTGCATTTGACATTGTGTAATACTCAGTGTCATAGCAGTTGAGTTCAGCCTCAACATATCCGCAGCCGTCAATGCCCTTGAACTCGATCTTGAAAAGATCCTTAGCGTCGATGACCTGATATTTGAGAATGTTGCAGATAATGATTATCGCAACGATAACAACGATCAGTGCCGCAGCAGCGATAAGAGTTATCTTCTTATGACCCTTTACCCAATCGCCAAGTTTAGCAAACGGATTTGGCTTTGCAGCTGCCGGTGCTGCTGCCTGAGCAAAGTTGTTAGCAGGCTGTGCAGACTGCTGCTCAAACTGTGGAGCTTGCTGTGGAACAGGCTGAGCCTGCTGTACGGGTGCCTGTGCAGGTGCTGCCTGCTGTGACTGGATACCTGCCTCAGCCTCCATTTCAGGGACGGACGCACCGCAGCCGCCGCAGAACTTTTCTTCAGGTCCTATAGGAGCTCCGCATTTGGCACAAAACTTGATAGTGTTCATTTCTTACCTCCATTAATACTTCTTTATAAAACAGAATAAAAAATTTTATCCTATTCATACATTCTAAGTATAATATCAGTAAAAAGAAATGTCAAGGGAAACTCCCTGAAATCGCCTTATTGTGTATGATTTTTGTAGAATTGTACAATTACAAAAGAAAAAAACATACATTTTAATAACGTTTTGGACACAAATTTTTCATGTCAAAAAACGGAATATAAATGGGGATACTGAGTGTTATATATCTTCTCTGTCCAGGAGCGTATGCTCTCACATTCTGACAGAAATTCTTCCGAGCCTTTTTCAAGAAGTGCAGGGAGTTTTGCGACGGCGTAGGATATATCGTCAAGGGTGCAGGACTGTGCGATATATGACACACGGGTGTAGTATTTTTTCCAGCCCTTTTCAAGCTCTTCAAGCCGCTCATTCATATCATCGCTTTCTTGTCTGTAGCTGCTTTCAGCGGCGTTCACAAGGGATATGAACCTATCGTTCTCTCGCTTTACCGCCCATACGGAAAGCACCGACATGGACGCTATAACGGTCAGAATGATCATGCAGGCGGTAAGTCTTTTCATGGTGCTTGCTCCTTTATATTTTTACACTTTTTTCTTGCCATTATCTTTTCTCACGGCGACTATTTGTCCTGAGGGGTCGGCGGTGCAGATATAGACCTCGCTGAGGGGAATATTTTTCTCTTTGAGCTTTTTTTGCAGCCAGCTTTCGTCCTTGCCGATAAAATCAAGGGCTGAATATATTATCCTGCCGTTGTCTACAATAAGCTGCGGCGGGTCGGTCTGAGATTCTTTTACATTCATTCCGCCGTTTGTGACAGGGCGGAACTGTGCCTTTTGATAGACTGATATTTTGCCAGTGGTTTCTACAACTGCAAGCTGCACCTCGTTTATATCGAATATCCCCATGCTGCGGAGGGATTCAAGGAGATCGTCAGCTGAGAAACGCAGGTCTTTGAGCTGCTTTTGGTCGATGACTCCGTGAGAGATAACTATTTTCGGCGAGCCGCATATAAGCTTTCGCAGTCCTCTGAATTTAAGCGAGCATTGGGAAAGGATAACGTCAAGGCACACAAGGGTGAAGATAGGCACGATGCCCATTGACATTGGTATGGTCATATCTTCTATAGGCAGTGTGGCAATATTTGAAAGCAGCAGCGTTATAACAAGCTCTGAGGGCTGCAATTCACCTATCTGCCTTTTGCCCATAAGGCGTATGCTTATGACAATGAGTATATAAAGTATCACCGCTCTGAAAAAAACTATCAGCATTTTGTTTTCCTCCAATATCGTTGCAGCTATTTTTTGCAGATTTCATGCAGAATATTCTGACAACAGCCGCAGATAATAAATACAACAAAATTTCATGTAGGAGAAAAATGATGAACACACCCGATTTCAGAAATTACAAAGACGCTGAGATAGATAAAGGCATTGACGCCGCCATGACCTCGCTGAGGACCATAACAGGCAACACAATGGACCTTAACATAATGAATGTGAAAATATGCTCTGTAAGCTGTGCCGTGGTATCCATAGAGGGAATGACCTCAACAGACGCAATGTCAGAACTTATTTTCAGACCTATAACGGAGCTTTCTGCACAAAAGCCTGAGGGCAGTGCAAAACAGGTCTTTGACTTTCTCACAAAAGAAAGCCTGCTTGCCGCCGAAAGAAAAACGGTATTTAATTATGGTGACGTTATCCAGTTTTTGTTCTCAGGCTTTGCCGTAGTATTTGTAGACGGGCTTTCAAAAGCTGTCGTTTATGGTATCCAAGGTTATGACAAAAGGTCAGTTTCAGAGCCTATAAGCGAGCAGACCATAAGATGTGCTCAGGATTCTTTTACGGAAACCATAAGAACAAACCTTTCTCTTGTCCGCCGCCGAATGAAAACTCCGTCACTTCGGTTTGAGATGATGCAGATAGGAAAGCGTTCTTCGACTGATGTTTGCATGGTGTATATGAGCGACAGGGCAAGTTCTGACGCTGTGGACAGGCTGAGAAAACAGCTCAAAGGCATAAAGCTGGACACTGTTCTCACAAGCGGATATATCGAGCCTTTTATCGACGAAGGCTTTGGCTCATCGGTGTTTTCGCAAATGGCGTATTCTGAAAGACCTGACATGATATGCACAAGGCTAAATCAGGGCAGGATATGTATTTTTGTGGACGGCACGCCTTTTGTGATTATTTGTCCTTCGCTTTTTGCAGAGAACTTCCAGACTATGGACGATTTTGCGGAAAAGCCTTTTTACGTCACCTTTATGCGGTGGCTGAAATACATTGCGTTCTTTCTTGCGGTGGCGTTTCCGGGGCTGTATGTTGCACTGGCGAGCTTTCACCCTGAGGTGTTTACACTGAAACTGCTGCTTAATCTTGCGGTATCGGAAGAGTCTACACCTTATCCGCTGACGGTGGAGGTGCTCGTTCTTATGCTGCTGTTTGAGATAATGAAAGAGGCAGGCTTGCGGCTGCCTAAGCCTGTGGGCAGCACGGTGTCTATAGTAGGCGGACTTATCATTGGCGACGCCGCAGTAAAAAGCGGACTTGTTTCCGCTCCGCTGCTTATCGTTGTGGGAATAACCACCACATCTTCTTTTGTTATACCGAGCCTTTATCAGCAGACCGCCATACTGAGGCTTGTTTATATCCTGGTGGGCGGCGGTTCGGGACTGTACGGCATTGCACTTTGCACGGTGCTTTTGATGATAAATATAAACTCCATGGACGATCTTGCCATATCCTACACCGCACCTGTGACGCCGTTTTTCTCAAAGGGCATAAAGGACGTTATTTCAAGACGCAGCTTTCGGTCATATGAGAAAACTCACAGCACCATTAAAGAATATAAGCTTGACGATAAGGGGGGCAGCCAATGAAAAAGTTTACGCCATTGCAGCTTTTTGCAATGCTTATCTGTACAAGAGCCTTTTCAATGATGACCTTTCTTCCTGAAAGCACTGCAAATGCTCTTGAACTTATGCTTGGAACGGTGCTGTCTACAGTTTTTCAGATAGTTATAATATGCTGTATGGCGGCGTTTCACAAGCGTTTCCCTAATGACGACCCATGCACCCTTGCGGTGAGCCGTTCAAAGTGGGCAGGCAGGGTGGTGTGCGGTGTGTATCTTGTATACTTCCTTTTAGTATCTTTTTATGTTATCGGCACTTTCACTTATTTTATGGATTATTATTTCTCCGACTATATCCCACGGCTGATGATAGTTCTGAGCATAACTGCCTGCGGCATTTATGTCGGCACTGCGGGGCTTGGGGCGATAGGAAAAACCGGCACGGTGCTTTTTGCACTTTTCCTCTTTGTGACCGCTACCCTTGTCATAAGTTCTCTTGAAAATTTCACCTTTGTGGATTTTCACCTTGCGGAGAAGAATGTGGGAAAAGGCATTTTCCATTCTGCCGTCAGTGAGCTTGCAAGAAGTTCATATCTTGCGGTGATAGTTTTTCTTTTGCCCTCCATAAAGGGCAACGCCGCGAAGACTTCTGTTTATTTTCTTCTCACAAGGCTTGCACTGGTGGAGATAGTTTTAGGTTTTATCACAATGATACTTGGCGACTACACTCTGCTTGCAAAGCTGCCGTTTTTCGCACTTGCGGCATTTTCACGCACCGCTATTATCGAACGCTATGACGCTGCGGTAATGGGCGTGTGGGTAATGCTCTCGGTCTATAAGCTGGGACTTTATTTCCATTGTTCTGGCAGGTGTGTAAGATATATTTTCCCAAAGCTCGGCTCAGGTTCTGGCGTGATAATAACTGCGGCGATACCTGCGGCGGCAACGCTTTTCTGGCTCTTGCCTCACAAGTGGGAGAGCATCATATACGCAGGATTAAGCCCTCTGCCGCTTATCATTCTTGGTGGAGTTGTACCGCTTTTGTGCCTGATATTCGTGAAAAAGGGGGCAAGGTCTAGTGAAAAAGCGTAAGATACAGGTGACGGTCATTCTTCTTATTGCGGCGGTGACGCTGTTGTTTTCCTCTTTCGGCAGACAGTTGGATATCGAGGAGCGTGTGCTCTGTCATGCCATGGGCGTTGACTATGAGGACGGAGAATACAAGGTTTCACTTCAGGTGTTCAAAACTCAGGGCATGGGCTCTGACACGCCTTTGGACGTCAGCCAGTCTAACATTCAGACTGTGAATTGCAGCGGAAGAACTATCCGTGACGCTATCGAAAGCTGTCAGTATCAGTTGGGAAGAGAAGTTTTTTTAGGGCATCTGCAAATAATATGTTTCAGCAAAAATGTGGATTTTTCCTCCCCTGAGGAGCTTTTTTCTTTTGCAATAAAGGACAAGAACGTTTTTCTGGGCGTGGAGCTTTGCATGGCTGAAAACACTGCGGAGGAGCTTATGAATGTCCAGCTCACAAGGGGAACGATGTCCTCGGAAAACTTCACGCAGGTGATAAAAATGGGCGTGAAAAACGAAATAACAGTGGAATGCCGCCTTATTGATCTGCTTTCCTGCATAAGGTCGCCACAGTATGTGGCAATGCCTGTTATCTCAATCAAAGAGCCTCAGGGGGATTTTTCCGACGGCAAAGAGGGAAGTGCACAGGAAGAGAAATCAGCGGAACAGCAAGAACCGCTTTTGGAAATAAAAAAGACCGCCCTTATAAAAAACGGAACGGTCCTTGAAGAGTATCTTTCCCACGCTGACGCATCAGGCTGTCAGTGGCTGACGGGAAAGGCTGAACAATATTATGATATAATAGATTATCACGGCAGTCCAATGGACGTGAGAATAACCTCTGACGGTCACAGTCTGAAACTCGACAGTGAGAACGGCAGGCTTGTGTGCAGGCTGAAACTCACGGTGCTTGCTCACACTGCTCTCGATATCCGTGATGAGAAAAGCTCCGATGAGGTGGCAGGGCTCGTTGAAAAGCGGCTTGAAGAGGATATAAAAGGCGTTTGGAATAAGGCAGTGGGTGAAAACAAGACGGATATCTTCGGCGTGTGGCGGCTTTTCCGTCACAAATATCCTAAGAGCTATCTAAAGTATGCAGACCGTCTTGACGATGTCCTTAGCTCCATAGAGCTGAAAACAGATATCACCTGTCGGGTGTCATAAGGCGGCTCATGTCCTCGGGAAGGGGAGCGGTCACTGTCACTATCCTGCCGCTTTCGGGGCTTGAAAAGGTCATTTTCTCGCAGTGGAGAGCCTGACGGCTTATAAGGGGACTTGCCTTGCCGTAAAGGTCGTCGCCGAGGAGTGGAAAGCCCATATATGCGGTGTGAACTCTTATCTGATGAGTTCTTCCCGTTTCAAGAAAAAAGTCCACAAGGGACAGACTGCCCTGCCTTTGGCGGACTAGGTAGTCAGTTGCCGAATACTGTCCGTCATTTCTCACACAGCGTTTTATTATAGTTTCCTGCTCTCTTGCGATAGGTGCACAGATACGCCCGCCGCAATGGGGCAGGTCTTTTATTATGCCCACATAGGTCTTTTCAAAGCTTTTTTGGAGCATTGCCGCACTTCGCTGACTTTTCGCCACAAGCACACAGCCGCTGGTGTTGCGGTCAAGGCGGTTCACTGGTCGAAAAACAAGGCTTGGATAAAGTGCTGCGAACAGATTACCAAGCGTGTCGTCACGATGCTTTATTGAGGGGTGGCAGGGCATGAAAGGCGGTTTTGAGAACACGACCACTTCGCCGTCCTCGTAAAGTATATCAGCTTTGAGGCAGGAATTAGGTTCAAGCGTTTCGCCGTCGCCCTCGTTTATCATGATAATATCGTTCTCATAAACAAGGTCAACAGTGCGGATAAGTACGCCGTTTCTTGTCATGCCGTTCTCGGTGCGTTTTAGCCTTGTTATGAGCCTTTTTGAAAAGCCCCTTGAACGCAGTACACATTCAAGGGCTTTTTCGTTTTCTTCTTTTGTTATCGTCACGGTCATTTGCTGTATTTCCTCCAGCGTTTTATCATTGACGGCATTTTATCCTGCCAATAGCTGCCCATTATATCCTGCAAAAATACAATGTAGCTGAGCCTGAAATAAGGATATATCACAAAGATAGGATACACCAGCAGAAGTGCCGGAAGATACATGACAAAGCTCAGCAGAAACGAGATATATCTGCCGTGCTGACCGTCCATGAGCCTTACGGAAAGGTCGCAGGCGTCAAAAATGTTGGTGCGTGGGTTAAGGGTCATTATGTATGGGGCAAGTGCTAAAGATATCCAGTAATGCACCATAAGTCCGAAAAATACAACAGACAGTCCCAGTGAGAACATAAAGCAAAGCAGTCCTGCGGAGGTAAGCTCACTCAGCTTGCATACCCAGCCCCAGTAGTAAACGCTGTATGCCGATATGGCAAAAGGCACCGCTGAGAATATTTTCAGGGAGTTTATGATAAGCGAAGAGAATATTGTCTTTGCATAATAGGTGTAAGAGTGGGAGTTTATGTACTGCCTTGATCCCACATAGCTGTCGGCTCTTGCTATATCGACGAAAAAGCGGCGTATAGTCCACATTTCAAAGGCGGCGAACGGTATCACCACGATAAGGTCGAGAAACCAGAATATTTTTACGGAAACGTGCTTTTTCAGTCCCTCAAAAGAAAAATAATAGTCCCAGCCGATACGCTCAAAAAGGAGGTAAAGGGCTATTTCACACAGAACGAGAAACACAAACACCGCAAACAGAAAGGCCGTGAGGGATATGCAGTTTCCCATGTTCTGACCGATATTTTTTCTTGCCAGCTGTTTTATCTCTTTGTTCGTCAAGCTCTTTTCCTCCCCTCGTTTTTTTGATCTTGTTTACTTTTCGTCCTCGTCAGTATAGTAATCTTCAAAGGTGTAGTCAGGCATTTCCTCATATCTCGGCGGATATGTTCCGATGACCTCAAAGGCGTTTGAACGCTGCCACATTGAGGCTGTCACCATGACTTCAAAGCCCTCGCCGAAGTCGCAGGCATAGTCCATAGGCTTTCTTTTCGGCACGCCGAAACCTGCCAGCATATTCATTATAAGTCCGCCGTGTGTGCAGACTGCAACATTTGTAAGTCCCTCATACATCATGTCGGAGATTATAATGTTCAGTGCCTCATAGCAGCGGTTTATGACCTCTCTTGTTGACTCGCCGTTCGGAGGAGGATTGTCCAGTCCTCCCTTTATGAACTGTTCGTAATCAGGGTCGTTCATAAGCTCGTCAGCGGTTTTGTTCTCAAACTTTCCGAAGTCCATTTCACGCAGCTCGGGCATCTCTGCCACAAGCCTGTTCGGCTGAAGTATAGACACAGTCTGCTTGCATCTTTTCAGCGGCGAAGTGTAGACTTTCTGCACAGACGGGTAATCATACTTCTCTATCTTTTCATAAAGCTGGTCGGCACCCTCTCTGCACAGGGGCAGATCGGTAGTGCCGATATAACGTCCGTCAAGATTTGCCTGAGTCATTCCGTGGCGGATAAATGCTATTCTGTAGCCTTTCATATTTAAAATACCTGCTTTCTTTAATGGATTATAGTTAGTGGTCTAAAACCTGCACAAATTTTTCGCTCAAATTCGTGATTTTATATTTACAAATACATAAATTTATAGTATAATGTAATAATGATTGTGAAAACGATATGATTTTATACATAGGAGATATCATATGAGCAATGACAGCAAAGATGAACTTACTTTAAGGATAGGTGAAAAACTGGCGGCTGCACGCATCGCCTGCGGACTAACGCAAGCTCGTGCGGCAAAGGAAGTCGGCACTAGCCAGTCCTGCATATCAGCCATTGAACACGGCAAAAAGCAGAACGTAAATATGGTCATTGCTCTTATAAAGCTTTACGGAGCGTCATATGACGAGGTTTTCGGCGAGGTGGGTAAAAGTTCACAGTCAAAGGCTGTCAGCCGTTCTGACGAGGGAAGTCAGCTGCTTTCAGAACTCATAAAAGACAGCGGCATAAAAGGGCTTGAAACTCAGACAGACATGGCAGTGAAAATATGCACTTATATGCTGCTGAGAAAGCTGTATGCTGAAAATCCCCACAACTCCCAAAAGCTTTTTGAGCTTGACACCGCTCAGACAATGGAACGCTGCGTAAAATTTCTTTCCGCTCAGCCTTATGGCCTTGACAGGCTGCTTGGCTCTGCGGGAAAAAAGGTGAACAGGCTTGAGGTATCTGTAGGAAAAAATCCTGAACTAAGGGCGTTCATCAAAGAGTGTGAACACATTCTGCTCGCCTGCACATAAGAAATTTGATACCGATGTTATCATACTTCGGATATTATAACACACTTTTCAACTAATTTCAAGAGAGGTATCAAAATGAAAAAGCCTGAAAGGCGGCTGCTTATATCGGCGGCGTGTGCGGCGGCTCTTATGGTGTGCGGAGCGGTGATGATGCACTTAGATAAAAAGCCTGACGAGGCGACGTTTTTCGCCATGGACTGTCCCTGCACGGCGGCTGTATACGGCGGCGATGCTCAGGCGGTGAAGGACAGGATAAAGGCTTTGGAAAAGCTTTATTCACCTTATGAGAAAGGCTCTGAGATAGCAAGGCTCAACGAAAGCAGCAGGCTGGAGCTTTCAGCGGAAACTGCTCAGCTTGTGAAAGAGAGCGTGGAGCTTACAAAAAAGTACGGCGGAGCGGATATATCCGCAGGGGCAGTGACGGAGCTTTGGAACGTCACCGGTGATGAGCCGAGAGTGCCTGAGGAAGAGGAGATAAAAAAGGCTCTTTCCGCTGTGGGATATGAGAATATAAGTTTTTCGGGACAGGAGTGTGTCCTTGAAAACGGGGCTAAGATAGATGTGGGTTGTGACGGAAAGGGTTTTGCACTTGACGAGGTGAAAAAGCTTTTGGGCAGCGAAAAAGCCGACTGCGGGGTGGTGAGCTTTGGCTCGTCAACACTGCTTTACGGCGAAAAGCCTGACAAAACGGATTTCAAGGTTGCGGTCACAGACCCTTTTGACAACGATAACACCTGCCTGAGCTTTACAAGCGACGGCGGATTTGTTTCCACTTCCGGGGGATATGAGCGGTTCTTTGAGGCTCAGGGAAAAAAGTGGAGCCACATTTTTGACCTGACGACCGGCTATCCATGTGATACTGACCTTGCCTCAGTCACTGTGATAGGGCAAAGCGGCATTGAAACGGACTTTCTGTCTACCTGCATTTTTATCGGTGGCAGCAAAGACCTTGACAGGTGGCTTAGCAACGAAGATATAGAAGTTATCGCCATTGATGAAAACGGCGTTGTTTACTGCTCTGACAGCATAAAGAGCAGGATTAGTATAAGTGATGATAAATTCAGATTTGAATAGTCATAAAGTATGATAAGGGGGAAAATTATGAAACTCAACAGCATTTTTCTTTTCCACAAAAAGGGGACGGAAAACAGCGAAACTATCGCTATACCGCTGCCTGCAAGGGTGAAGATATCAATGTCTCAGCATATGGGTGCACCCTGTGAGCCGATTGTTGCAAAGGGCGACAGAGTGCTTGTGGGACAGGTCATAGGCGAAAGCAGTGCATTTATGTCATGCCCTGTTCACTCGTCAGTGTCAGGCACAGTGGCAGCGATATCCGAGCTTTTAACAGCAGGCGGAAAGGTATGCAAAATGGTGGAGATAGACACCGACGGCGAGCAGGAGATATCGCCTGACGTAAAGCCGCCTGTTATAACAGACAAGGCAAGCCTTTGCGAGGCTGTGAAACAGTCGGGCTGCTGCGGAATGGGCGGTGCAGGATTCCCGACGCACATAAAGCTCAACTTTGACGAGGGAAAATACAAGGTGGATACCCTTGTTATAAACGCCGCCGAGTGCGAGCCTTACATAACGAGCGACTACCGTGAAATGATCGAGAACGCTGACGACGTTATGTGCGGCATAAAGCTCGTGCGTGATATGCTGAAACTGAAAAAGGTCGTTATCGGTATCGAGGACAACAAGCCGCAGGCTATAAAGCTTATGCGTGAAAAGTCGGCAGAAGAGGACAACATCGAGGTAAAGGTGTTAAAGTCCTGCTATCCTCAGGGTGCTGAAAAGGTGATAATCTTCAATACCACAGGACGCATAGTCGGCGAGGGTCAGCTGCCTTCAGACCAGGGCGTTATCGTAATGAACGTCACCACAGCAGGCTTTATCGGCGAGTATTCAAAAACAGGTATGCCTCTCATATCAAAGAGGATAACCGTTGACGGCGACGCAATTTCAACGCCTTGCAACGTGAGAGTACCTATAGGCACATCTGCGGAGGATATACTGAAATTCGGCGACTGCGACAATGAAAGGGTGAGAAAAGCACTTTTCGGCGGCCCGATGATGGGAATGTGTCTTTATGAGCTTGACACTCCTGTGACAAAAACCACCAACGCTATCCTTGCTTTTGGTGAAAAGAGCGACAAGAAAAAGGGTATCGAGGACAGATGTGCACAGACAAACTGCATAAAGTGCGGAAGATGTATCTCAGCTTGTCCGCTGAACCTTATGCCTACAGAGCTTGAAAAGGCTTACGACAGGCGTGACAAAGAGGCTCTTATAAAGCTCAAGGTAAGTCTTTGCATGAACTGCGGTTCGTGTTCATACGTCTGTCCTGCAAAGAGAGATCTTGCAGAGAAAAATCAGCTTGCAAAAGCTTTCATAAGAACGTAAGGAGGTAAGATGATATGGAAAAAATGCTGGTAAGCCCTTCGCCTCAGATAAGGGATAATATTTCTACCTCTAAGGTAATGACCCATGTGCTCATTGCTCTTTGCCCTGCACTTGCAATGTCTGCCTACGTTTTCGGCGGACGTGCACTTATGCTCACGGGCTTTTGCATGATAACTGCACTTATATGGGAAAGACTTTGCAATCTTATAATGAAAAGACCTGATTCCACAAAGGACGTTTCGGCACTTGTGACCGGTATGCTTTTGGCGTTCAATCTCCCTGTGACAATGCCTTACTGGCAGGCTGCTATCGGCACATTTGTTGCTATCGTCATCGTAAAGCAGCTGTTCGGAGGACTGGGACAGAATTTTGCAAACCCTGCTATCGTGGGAAGAATAGTTCTTATGCTTGCATTCACAGGCAACATGACCCACTGGGTAGTGCCTTTCTATGACCCTGACAATATAGTGACAGGTGCGACACCTCTTGCAGCGGCACATTCTGCACCTGCCGATTATCTCGATCTTTTCCTTGGAAGAGTAGGCGGCTGTCTTGGCGAGGTGTCTGCGGCGGCACTGCTCATTGGCGGAATATATCTTATAATGATGAAGATAATCTCTGTACATACTCCGCTGGCATTTATAGGCACGGTGTTCGTGTTCTCATATCTTTGCGGCGAGGACGGTATCTATCAGATACTTGCAGGCGGCGTAATGCTTGGTGCATTCTTTATGGCGACTGACTATGTTACAACTCCTGTTACAAAAACAGGCAAGGTCATATTTGGTATCGGCTGCGGCGTGATAACCTGCGTGATTCGTTTCTTTGGCTCTTATCCTGAGGGCGTTTCATTCTCCATACTGCTTATGAATATCCTTACACCATACATAGACATGGTAACAAAAACAAAGCCTTTAGGGGCTGTAACAAAGAAAAAGGAGGCGAAGTCTGAATGAAAGATAAAATAATGCCTCCACTGGTGCTGACTATTATATGTATCGTTGTCAGCGGACTGCTTGTGCTTGCCTATAATGCGACATATGTTGACAATACCGGCGTTCTTACTGACGATATGAAAAAGGGCTGCGAGGAGATATTCGGCAAGGGCAGCTACGAGATAATGCTTGACGGCGAGGGCGACAGCAAGACGCCTGTTACGTTCGACACAGAGGGCGTGAACTCCATTATCACAGACAAGGATAACGGCAGATGTGTTATCGAGATAACTGAGGACGGCTATTCAAAGGGCGGACTTCACCTTCTTATCGGTATAAACAGCGAGGGAACTATCGAGGGGATAGAGTTTCTTTCCATAGGCGAAACTCCGGGTCTTGGCACAAAGGTGCAGGACGATAGTTTTCTTTCAAAGTTCAAGGGGTTCGGAGTTGACACTGATGAAAACTCTATCGACAACGTGACCGCCGCTACCTATTCTTCGAAGGGAATGAAATCTGCGTGCAAAAAGGCTGTAAAGCTTTTTGACGAGCATAAGGAGGAGATACTCAATGGCTGAGAAGAATTCTAATCTGTATGAATTTACAAAGGGTATCATAAAACAGAACCCGACACTTGTTACGCTCCTTGGTATGTGTCCGACCCTTGCGGTCACCACAATGGCGAAAAACGGTATCGGAATGGGACTTGCCACAACATTCGTGCTGGTGTGCTCAAACTTTGTTATATCCCTTTTGAAAAACGTTATCCCAAAGGCTGTAAGACTGCCTTGCTTTATCGTAATAATCGCAGGCTTTGTTACACTTATCGAGTTTCTTATGAAAGGCTATATCCCTGAGCTTTACAGTGCTCTCGGCGTGTTCCTTTCTCTTATCACCGTAAACTGTATAATCCTCGGCAGAGCAGAGGCTTTTGCAAGCAAGAACAAGATATTCCCGTCAGTCCTTGACGGACTTGGAATGGGTCTTGGCTTTACTCTCTCACTGTTCACAATGGGTTCTATAAGAGAGATACTTGGAACAGGCTCATGGTTCGGTTTCAAGATACCTTTCCTGTGCGACGACCCTATGACAGTGTTCATCATGCCGGCAGGCGGATTTTTCGTGCTTGGCTGTCTTATCGCACTTGTGAACAAGATAGCAAACAAGAAACCGCCTAAGGAGATATCCTGCTCAGGCTGCCCTAATGCAGCTTTGTGCAAGGGTCAGTGCAGAACAGACAGCGAGGAGGCATAAAAATGAGCTACATACTTATTCTTATCGGCTGTGTATTCGTAAATAACGTGGTGCTCTCTCAGTTCATGGGAATATGTCCTTTCCTTGGCGTATCAAAGCAGATGAAGTCGTCAGTGGGAATGGGTGCTGCGGTAATATTCGTAATGATATGTGCAACAGCTATCACATATCCTGTATACAGACTGCTTGAGCATTTCGGCATAGAGTATCTCAAAACTGTGGCGTTCATACTTGTTATAGCAATGTTCGTTCAGCTTGTTGAGATAGTAATGAAAAAGATGATGCCGCCCCTTTATAAGGCTCTCGGTGTTTATCTGCCTCTTATAACCACAAACTGTGCAGTGCTGGGCGTTACTATCGGAAATATCGACAATGGCTATAATTTCCTTCAGTCCCTTACAAACGCACTGGGAACAGGTCTTGCGTTTACACTTGCACTGCTGCTTTTCAGCGGAGTGAGAGCAAGGATAGAAAACTGCGATTTTCCTGAAACTTTCAAGGGCGTGCCTGCTACGCTCATAGCGGCGTCAATAGTGTCACTTAGCTTTATGGGCTTTTCGGGAATAATCTGATAATAATTTATCGATATGAAACGATCAAGGGTTGAATTTACAAAGCCGATGAAAAAGACCCACACTATATTGATACCATCAATGCTTGACTTCCACTTTCCGCTGCTTAAATATGCATTTCTTAGCGGCGGATATAAGTGCGACGTTATCGGGGTGAACGAATACAGTCGGTCACAAATGATAAACGCAGGCTGGGAATATTCAAATAATGATGTCTGCTTTCCCTGCAACCTCATAATAGGACAGTTCATATGTGCACTGAAAAGCGGCAAATATGACACCGCAAAAACAGCCCTGCTGCTGCCTCAAACAGGAGGAGGGTGCAGAGCGTGCAATTACATTATGCTGCTGCGAAAAGCTCTTTTGAAAGCCGGTCTGCAAAATGTTCCTGTGGTGTCACTTAATGTCAGCGGCGTTGAGAAACACAGCGGATTTTCCATAACGCCTAAAATGGTGCTGACGGCTTGTGCAGCGATCTATTACAGTGACTTGCTTTTGTATCTTTATAATGAGCTTTCACCCTATGAACTAAAAAAGGGTGAAACGCTTGATAAAGTCCGCCTATGGAACAGCAGGCTGTCACGGCTTTTTGAACATGGCAAAGCAGCCGATCCGATCTCAATGTGCGTCATATTCCGCAAGATATGCGAAAGCTTTGCTACAATAAATTGTGATAAAAGCAGATCGGTCAAAAAGGTTGCCATAACAGGGGAGCTTTACATAAAATTCTGTGCTCTCGGCAACGGCAAAACGGAGAAATACCTCCGTGATCTCGGTTGTCAGATATATATGAACGGCTTTGTTCCATACATAATGTACCTTGCCGATTCCTGTACAAATGATGATAACATTTACGGAAGAAAAACTTTGGCAGGTGTGGGAGCAAAAGTCCTTATTGCCTATATGAAAACGCTTTGGTGCAAAATGAATTCTGCAATTGTACAAAACGGTTTCGAGCCTATGGAAGACTATAGATCCTTGAAAAGCTACGGTGAAAACTTTGGCTGCCTAGGCGAAACAATGGGGGACGGCTGGCTTATCGGTGCAGAAATGTGTTCAGCGTTGAAGAATGGCTGCAAAGGTGTTGTGATGCTGTTGCCGTTTGGCTGCCTTGTGAGCCACACCTGTGCAAGAGGCATAATAAAGCGTATAAAAAAGCTCTACCCAGACAGCATCATAACGGCGGTCGATCACGATTCGGGAACAGCGGACGTTAATATCAAAAACCGCATTAAGATGACCCTTGATTTTATGGATAATAATATAATGAAACACAACAAAAACTGAAATTCTGAAAGAGGAGAATAATATGGAATATATGATCCCTTTGGCTATATTTGCAGCTCTTGGAATATTGGCAGGTGTTCTGCTGACAGTGGCATCAAAGGTATTTGCCGTTGAGGTAGACGAGCGTGTGGACGCTATATCAGAGGCTCTGCCGCAGGCAAACTGCGGAGCCTGCGGGTTTTCGGGCTGTGCAGACTATGCGGACGCTATCGTAAACAAGGGTGCTGAGTGTAATCTCTGCCGTCCGGGAGGCGAGGCTGCTGCAAAGAAGATAGCTGAGATAATGGGCGTTGAGGTCACCGCCGCTGAACCGCTGGTGGCTTTTGTACGCTGTTCAGGCGACTGTTCTCATACACCGCACAAATATGATTTTGACGGTGTTCAGAGCTGTGCTGCCTGCAACAGATTTTATGACGGCAGCAAGCTTTGCACAAGCGGCTGTCTTGGTTACGGCGACTGCATAAAGGTGTGCTCTCAGGGGGCAATATCTATCGTTGACGGCATTGCTGTTATCGACAAGGCAAAGTGCATGGGCTGCGGACTTTGTGCTAAAGCCTGTCCTAACGGTCTTATCGCAGTCAGGAGGATATCACAGGCTGTGGATATCTGCTGTTCATCGAGAGATGTGGGCAGAGTAACAAGATCCGTTTGTCCTAACGGCTGCATAGGCTGTAAGCTTTGTGAAAAGAACTGCCCGTCAGGTGCAGTCACAGTTCAGAACAACCATGCAGTTATTGATTATGACAAGTGCACAAACTGCGGAAAATGTGCCGAAGTTTGCCGTGTTCACGCTATAAGACCTATCATGGGCGAAAAAGCTGTGAACAGCTGAACAAAATAAAAAGGAATTTCTCCCGTGACGCTTAGCTGCGTTGCGGGAGTTTTTTCGTGCCAAAAATCAGTGACAGTATTTGTGCAGTGTTCACGAAAAATTAAAATTTTGTTGACATATGTTTCTAAATGGATTATAATAATACTTATGTAAATATTTATATGCGGCGAAAGAGATATAGCCGCTTTTGTAAGGAGATCAGGCAAAATGTTCAATAAGGTCAAAAATCCAAGTGATAAAAACGTTTTCAGACGTGCGGCGGCTCTCGTTGTCACTTTTATGCTTGCCGCAGCTATGATACCTGACGTTGGCATTGCCAATGCGGAAATGTCTGTGGAAGATATCGTTGGTTCGGCGGCTGTGGGAGCGGCTTTCGATACCGACAGCGAGGAAATGGCAGTTGTTGATGTAGTTGCGGACTGCGGTGCAGACAACACCGGCAACGCCATGACAAACAGGCAGATACAGCAGGCTTTGAATATAGCAAAGGAAAATTCCGCTAATGGCGTAATGACAAAGGTCATAATACCAAAGGGAACATATCTCATTTCATCAGCACTTGTGGTATCAAGCGACACCTGGATATACTGCGAGGACGGTGCGGAGTTAAAAAGGTGCAACTCATATGGTCCTATGCTTATGAGTGAGGCTAACGGTATCGGCGGCTATGACGGCACAAAGAACGTCATTGTTGAGGGCGGAATTTGGAACGGAAATACTGACGGCTGGCTCAGTCTGGCCGATTTTTCAAATATCAGGTTCGCACATTGCAGAAATATCCTGCTGAAAAATATGCAGGTCAAAAACAATCAGGACGGTCATCATATGGAAATAGGCGGTGCGGCTGATGTGACTATAGAGGGCTGTACCTTTACGGGATACACTGGCGAGCTGAAAAAAGAGGCTATCCAGCTTGACTGCATGAACAACAGCAGGGTTTTTGAAGGCTATGCACCATTTGACGATACTTCATGCGAGAATATCGTCATAAAAAACAACCTGTTTTCAGGCATTTGCAGAGGTCTTGGCTCACATTCTGCTACTCTCGGCGTCTATTATACAAATATCGTGATAGAGGGCAATACATTTGAAAACCTTGACGATATCGCCATGATAATGTATAACTACAAGGACTGCACGATAACAAACAACACCATAAAAAATTGTGCCAGCGGTATCGAGTTCAAGGCAATGTCAAAGCTGCCTAACAACAACTTCAATCCACCTGTGAACATGACTATGAAAGAGGCTATAGACAGCGTTGACGCAGATTCAAACACGGTGATATCTTCAAATACTATCTCTGTGAGTGCTGACAACGCCCATGGCTACACAGGCGGAATACTTTTGACTGGCTATGAGCTTAAAGACAACGGCGTTATACCTGACCATGATTTCCGTGTAGCAGGGGTGAAGATATCCGAAAACAGGATAGAAAGCAACGGCACGACTATATCTCTCAACGACGCTGAAAACTGCACCATTGAGTCGAATGTGCTCATAACAAAGCGTGACGGCGTGAATTTCAACGACAAAAACGGTGTTATGATAAACGGCAGTGACGGGATAGTTCTTTCTGATAACTATATTTCAGGCTCTGCAAAAAGCGGAATGGCTTTTACTGCAAGTTCCGGCAATGTTATAAATGGCAACACTGTTACAAATGTAGGCTCTAATGGTATAAATATCTATAGCAGCTCAAAGAATAATTCGGTAAGCTCAAATACAGTGACCTCTGCGAAAGGTCACGGCATTGCGGTTTCAACGAGTTCTGCTGCTGAGATAAAGGCGAATGATATAGCAGGCTCAGGTGCTACAGGAATATCTGTGTATAATCATTCAGCTGCTGACTGCTCAGGCAACAAAGTAACAAGTGCGAGAAATCATGGAATAGCATACAGCAAGTATTCTTCAGGCAAGGCAACTTCAAATACTATTTCAGGCTCAGGCAAAAACGGTATCGTTTCTGCTGACCACAGCAGTGTGACGGTAAGTTCAAACAGCATAAGCGGCTCAGGCAGCAACGGTATCAGCGTAAGCTCAAAGAGCAAGGCAACGCTTAAAGACAACACCGTGAACAGCTCAAAGAAGTCGGCAGTTGCAAAGAGCAGCGATTCTACTCTTAGTCTGCCAAAGGTCACAGGAGTTTCTGCAAAATCAGTGTCCACAACAGGTGTGACGCTGGACTATTCTGGAAAATCTACGAACAAGTGCGGCTATGAGGTCTACAGAAAAACAGGTGCAAAGGGAAAATACTCCTCTGTGGGAACTTCCTCTAAGGACACATTCACTGACAAAAAGGTTCAAAGGAACACAACATATTATTATAAGGTACGCTGCTATGAAACAGTTGGCGGCAAGAAAGTATACGGGGGATATTCCTCTGAGATAAAGGTAAAGTCGGCAGCAAAGATTTCGGTGGCGAACGCTGCTGTGACAGTGCCGAACAAGGTTTGGACCGGCAAGGCGTTAAAGCCTGCTGTTACAGTGAAGGTTGGTGGCAAGAAACTAAAAAGCGGCACTGATTATACTGTAAGATACTCATCAAACAAGAACATAGGCACTGCAAAGGTGACTGTGACAGGCAAGGGCAGTTATACAGGCAAGATAACAAAGACATTCAAGATAAATCCTCAGGGACAGAGCATTTCTGTCAAGGATGATAAGAGCAAAAAGAAGATATCCGTGACCCTTAAAAAGCACAGCTCAAACTCGGGCTATCAGGTATATTATGCCGACAACAGCGACTTTAAAAAAGGAAAGTCACTGTGGCTCAGCGGCAGCTCAAAGAACAAGGGCACTATAAGCTCGCTCAAAAAAGGCAAGACATATTATGTCAGAGCAAGAGATTATAAGACCGTGGGCAAGACGAAATTCTACGGCAAATGGTCAGCAGTCAAAAAGGTAAGTCTTTAGGGCAAAAAATTTTGCAAGCCGATTGACAAGGCACATATAATGTGGTATAATTCAAGATATGACAAGGAAGGTGAAAATGATGACCAATGTTGTAAAGGGCGATCAGGTAAAGGATTCATACGGCAAGATATACGATGTTATCGAAGTTCATGAGCACAATGTTATGGTGCTTGAGCCGGGCAAGCCGTACTGGGAGCGTATCTGCATGGGACGTTTTGATTTCGACTCATATTTCAGAAGAGCAGATGAGCCTTTGACTGACGATATGCCTCGTCCAATGGACGCTGATGATGACTACGACGAGGAAGAAGAATAAAAAATTATTGCGGTTGACTTTTTGAGCCAGCCGCATTTTTATTTATGAAAAAAACCACGGAGAAAAGCTCTCCGTGGTTTTTGTATTTATGCTGTTTCTTCTGCGAAGTTTCCTGTGTAGAGCTGATAATATTTGCCCTTCTTTGCGATAAGCTCGTCATGAGTTCCACGCTCGATTATCCTGCCCTGCTCAAGGACCATTATGCAGTCTGAGTTTCTGACTGTGGAAAGTCTGTGGGCGATAACGAATGTCGTTCTGCCCTGCATGAGAGCGTCCATGCCTGCCTGTACAAGGCTCTCTGTTCTTGTGTCGATAGAGGAAGTAGCCTCGTCAAGGATAAGAACAGGAGGGTCGCCGACTGCCGCTCTTGCAATGGCGATAAGCTGACGCTGACCCTGTGAAAGGTTTGAGCCATCGCCTGTGAGAACAGTGTTATAGCCGTCAGGAAGTCTTTCGATAAAGCCGTTTGCATTTGCAAGTCTTGCGGCTGCGATACATTCCTCGTCGGTGGCGTCAAGGTTGCCGTAGCGGATATTTTCCATTACAGTGCCTGTAAAAAGGTGTGTATCCTGCAAAACTATGCCGAGAGTTTTTCTCAAAGCAGGCTTTTTTATCTTTGTGATATTTATTCCGTCATAGCGTATCTTTCCGTCCTGAATATCATAGAAACGGTTGATAAGGTTTGTGATAGTTGTCTTTCCTGCACCTGTTGAGCCTACAAAAGCTATCTTCTGACCAGGCTTTGCAAAAAGCTTAACGTCATGAAGAACTATCTTGCTGTCATCATATCCGAAGTCAACGCCGTCAAAAACGACCTCGCCCTCCATTTTCTTGTAGTCTACAGTGCCGTCAGCCTGATGACGGTGTTTCCATGCCCATATGCCTGTGCGTTCTTTACATTCTTCAAGCTCGCCGTTCAGGTTGTATTTTGCGTTCACGAACTCAACATAGCCCTCGTCTGTTTCAGGTTTCTGGTCAAGAAGGTCAAACACTCTGCCTGCACCTGCTGTCGCCTGAACAACGAATGTCATTTGCTGGCTTATCTGTGTGATAGGCTGTGTGAAGTTCTTGTTGAGGGATACGAATGTTACGATAGTTCCAAGGGTAAGACCGGCATAGCCGTTTATTGCAAGAACTGCTCCCACAATGGCACAAAGCACATAGCTGAGGTTTCCAATGTTTGCGTTTATCGGCATCATGATGTTTGCATATTTGTTAGCCTCGTTGGCACTTACTCTAAGCTTGTCATTTATCTTTACGAAATCCTCTATTGCCTTGTCCTCATGACAGAAAACCTTTACTACCTTCTGTCCGTCAAGCATTTCCTCGATAAAGCCGTCAACTGCACCAAGGTCATGCTGCTGTGCTGCAAAATGCATTCCTGATTTTGACGCCAGTGAGTTTGTGACCTTTACCATTATGAACGCCATTGCGATAGAAAGTATGGTAAGCGGAATGTTGAGGACTATCATGGAAACGAGTGTCGATATAAGTGTTGCAAGAGAGTTTATGAGCTGAGGTATGCTCTGGCTGATAAACTGTCTGAGAGTATCAACGTCGTTTGTGTATACTGACATTATGTCGCCGTGCGGGTGTGTGTCAAAGTATTTGATTGGAAGAGTTTCCATGTTGAGAAACAGGTCATCTCTTATGTTTCTCAGGGTACCCTGACCGATGTTTACCATTATCCTGTTATAAGCGTATGAGGCAGCGATGCCCACAACGTATATGACTGCAAGTCCTCCAAGGGCTTTTGCAAGAGGCGAGAAATCATGGCTGGACGTTTTGAGCAGAGGAGTGATGTAATCATCAACGAGCGACTGCATGAACATCATTCCCACAAGGGTGGTGACAGCCTGTATGAGTATGCACGCCACAACTATTATAAATGAGAACTTATAGTTTTTGAGCATATATTTTATAACTCTGCCAAGGACCTTCATCTGGTCGCCTGACATTTTAGGCTTGCCGCCCATTTCTTTTTTCATTTCTTCAGGCATTTAAGATTCCTCCTTTCCTGCTGACTGGACGTCGAAATCTCCGCCGCCCTTTATCTGTGACTCGTATATCTCACGGTATATCTCGTTGTTTTCAACAAGCTTTTCGTGTGTGTCAAAGCCGTTTACTCTGCCGCCGTCAAGAACGATTATCCTGTCGGCGTCCTGAACGCTGGATATTCTCTGTGCGATAATGAATTTTGTTGTGCCCGGTATGGTCTTTGCGAACGCTGCTCTTATCTTTGCGTCTGTTGCAGTGTCCACGGCACTTGTGGAGTCGTCAAGTATGAGCACCTTAGGCTTTTTGAGCAGTGCTCTTGCGATACAAAGCCTTTGTTTCTGTCCGCCTGATACGTTCGTACCGCCCTGTTCGATGTATGTTTCATACTTGTCAGGGAAACGTTCTATGAACTCGTCTGCACAGGCAGCCTGGCACGCCTCGATACATTCGGCGTCTGTTGCATTTTCATTGCCCCAGCGGAGGTTGTCAAGGATAGTGCCTGAGAAAAGCACGTTTTTCTGCAAAACTACAGATACCTGATCTCTCAGATATTCCATATCGTAATCTCTTACGTCTTTGCCGCCAACGCACACAGAACCGTCGTCAACGTCATAAAGACGGCTGATAAGATTTACAAGACTCGTTTTTCCGCAGCCTGTCGAACCTATGATGCCGATTGTTTCGCCTGATTTTATGTGCAGGTCGATATTGTTGAGCACCATTTTGCCGCTGCCGTGCTTGTATGAAAAGCTTACGTTGTTGAAATCAACAGAGCCGTCCTTCATATCTTTTGAAGGGTCATCGCCGTTGTGAAGGTCAGGTGTTTCTCTGAGTATCTCAGAAATACGTCTTATGCTTGCTGTACTCATTGATATCATAACGAATATCATTGAGAGCATCATAAGTGACATCATTGCGGAAATAACATATGTGAAAACTGATGAAAGCTCACCTGTTGTCATAACGCCGTTTACAACGTTCTTTGCACCCAGCCAGCTTATGAGCATTATGCAGCTGTAGATAACTAACATCATAACAGGGTTGTTAAGTGCGATAAGGCTCTCAGCCTTTACGAACATCTTGTAAAGGTTGCCGGAGGCTTTTGTGAACTTCTTCTGCTCGAAATCTTCTCTTACATAAGCCTTTACAACTCTGATAGCTGATACGTTTTCCTGAATACTTGCGTTCAGGTCATCATACTTTTTGAAAGCCTCTGTGAAAACTTTCATAGTCTTTTTTACGATGATACCAAGAACTACGCCAAGGAGAACGATAGCGATAAGGAAAATAAGGCTCATTGAACCGCTGACCGCAAAGCACATTGCCATTGAACATATGAGCATGAGCGGTGCTCTTACTGCGATACGGATTATCATTTGATATGCGTTCTGAACATTTGTAACGTCTGTGGTCATTCTTGTTACAAGACCTGCTGTGCTGAACTTGTCGATATTTGAGAATGAATATGTCTGCACCTTGCGGTAGATAGCCTCACGGAGATTGCAGGCAAAACCTGATGACGCCGAGGCTGCATACTTTCCTGCGAGAAAGCCCGAAAGCAGGCTGACCATTGCCGCCGCTATCATTACGCCGCCGAAAATATAGACGTTTGTCATGTTGCCCTTTTCAATGCCGTCATCAATGATCTTCGCCATTATAAAAGGCAGCAGCATTTCCATAAAGACCTCAAGTGCTGTGAAAATAGGGGTCAGAATGGAGTCCTTTTTGTACTGTTTGATCTGTGCTAGTATTTCTTTCAAGCCAGATCCCTCCTCTCACGATCTTATTTTTTATAATGTATTGTCTATCATTTTTTTCTGGAGCCTTTCCATTTCGTCAAGCTCCTCGTTTGTGAAATTTCTGAAAGCCGTTGCCTCTATTTTGTTGAGGCAGTCGCAGATGTCATGCTGCAAGGCATATGCCTTTTCCGTTGCGACTATCTTTTTGTGACGTTCGTCCTCGTCACTGCCCTCATAGGTAAGATATCCGCCTGCACGGAGTTTCTTTATCAGTCCCGAAACTGTTGCACGGGAGATGTTAAGGTCATGATGTATCGCCGTGGAAAAAACAGGCTCGCAGTTATGCTCCATTATGTACATGAGTACATGGCTCTGAGCGGCGGTTATGCCCTTGCCTGCAAGCATTGTGTTTATCTCACATTCTATTTTAAGATGTATATGCTTGGAATACCGCAGAATGTTCTTTTTTCTGTTATCCGCCAAATTGTTCGCCTCCTTACATTTTTGCACCTAACATTTTGCTTTAACTAATAATATCACATTTTTACTTGAAAGTGAAATACAAATATGTTATAATGAATAAAAGAATTTTATAGCTGTCTCTTATACACATCTCCGAGTC
>ERZ1027056.104-NODE-104-length-49879-cov-13.296584_pt1 | contig 49879 bp, 48 predicted proteins | sample MGYA00519427_ERZ1027056 | MGnify/ENA primary metagenome ERZ1027056 (study PRJEB26926, sample SAMN06164570) | human gut metagenome | biome: ENVO:00009003; feature: ENVO:2100002; material: ENVO:00002003 | host: Homo sapiens | place: USA | collected 2012 ... | reverse complement strand
GAGATGCTCAGGAGTCTCGTGGGCTCGGAGATGTGTATAAGAGACAGATACTATCGAGCTGACTTATCATACTACATTTGAATATATTACAGAAAAACTAAGCACAATACCGAAAAAGTGCGTAAAGAAAGGTGAATTTTATTATCCGACTTCACTTGAAGCTAATAGGTCGGGTATAGATATGAGGACGAGAAAATGTTCTAAAGGAGAACGTCATAAGAAAGGTGAGAACTATAAGATAGTTTTAAGGATAGCTACCGGAAAGATACCATATTTCAAAGACGAAGTACGGCACGTTGAAACAAGGGACGATCTTGATAAAATGATATACTACGTCAATGAATTTATCAAGTTCAGAATGCCTGACCTCGATATAAATGACTTTGAACTGACTAGGATAGATTTAACTAAAGACATACACAAAATGCCTGAGACGGTCATCAAGGAGTACATAATGCTTATGAGGAGAATGTTCGCGCCTGATAAATTTGAACTTAATGAACAGCTTGAAAAGAACACAAAGTATTTTCGCAGAGAAGATTCCTTCAATGCTCTGATGAAAAAGGGCAACACAAGTATAGCAGAATTTGTTGTATACAATAAAGCCCGTGCGGCAATAGATCAAAACCTTACCGGCACGGAGCTTGAATACTACAAAAACACTATGAGGCTAGAGTTAAGATGTTACAAAAGTTACATAAGAAAAATGGCGGACGAAACGACTACTATCGAGATATTGCGCCATATGTTTGAGCGGAGAAGTTATTTTATCGAAAGAGAATTTTATAGGATATTTGACGTTGAAGAAAGAACGCAGTCGTTTTTGAATATCTACTGGCTGAAAAAGTACATAAAAAGAAGCATTGACGGCAAGCCTAAGCACAAAAAGTATATGATAGATCTAGCGACGATACTTGACCGAGACAGTTTGCCAAATATTACGGACGCACGATTGATATACTGCGATAAACATAATTCGTCGTTGGGTGTGATGAATTGGTTCGAAGATATACACATATCGCCTGTCACTATCCAAAACATGGAATATCCGTTTTTGCAGTCATTGAGCAGTGCACTTGGCTTTAACGCTCCAACGCCGACTGATACTAAGCTGTATGAGTATCTGCTCAAAAAGACAAGAAACAGAAAGTTTTATCTTAATGCGTCAGATAATTATTACGAATTTGAGGGGGTGCCTAGGTGTGAGCAAGAAGAATGTTGAAACAGAGAAATTGTTCCTTACTCTTAATGAAGCCTGCAAAATGCTGCGGCTCAGCCGACCAACTTTGGTTAAGCTTATCAAGCAGGGAAAGATAAAAGCTTTCAAGCCGAGTATCCGTGTTTGGAGGATACCTGCGGAGGAGGTTTTTAAGTTTGAGAAAAAATAAGATAGAGTAGCATAAAAGCAGGCTGTTGCGTACACCACAACAGCCTGCTTTTTCACCTCTTCCTCAAAAACTCAATAACACTAAACTTGTATATCCTCCACCTGCTGCCAATCTTGAAACCCTCTATCTCCCCTGTTTTAAGATAACGGAGCATAGAGTTTTTGCCTATCTTTAAAAGCTGCTGACATTCTTTAGCGGTAAGTATATCGGGAATATCGTCAAACATAATTTATCATTCCTTTCAAAAAATATCGGTTTATCTTAATGTTCGGCGGTTTAGTACGGCACTTTTCGGAAACTTGATCTTTACAAATATACATCATCTTCATGAAGTAACGCAAATGCAGAAAGGAGGGCGTTACGATGAACAAAGCTAAAGTCATACTCGTGCTTGTGGGCAGCGTGCTGGCGGAGATAGCGCAGGAGATCATCACCTACATCGCAGATAAGGACGAGTGAACACCATAGGGCAGGCTTTCGGGTCTGCCTTTAATTTTTGTATTTTGTAAAGGAGTTTTAAAATGAGCGAACTTACCTATTGCAGCATTTGCGGCTGCGCTTTAGAGGACGAGGCGGAATGCTATGAAGTCGAAAACGAGATACTTTGTCAGGATTGCTACGATAACGAAACTGTGGTATGCGACCATTGCGGCGAACGCTGTATTGAACAGAATACCGTGAGCGATGAAAACACTATCCTCTGCACAGATTGCTATGATAATCATTATTACCGCTGTTCAAACTGCGAAACTATCGTGCATTCAGACGATACTTACTGGCGCGGCGATAACGCCTATTGCCGTGAATGTTATGACGATTGCTGTGACAGCGGCGACTACATCAATGATTATTACTACAAGCCTAAGCCCGTGTTTTACAAGCTGCCGAAAGAAGACAACGTGCGTTTTTACGGCGCTGAACTAGAGATAGACGGTGCAGGAAGATATGATGATAATGCGGAGAAGATATATGATACAGCTAATGTTCAGAATGAAGTGCTTTACATAAAGTCAGACGGCTCGCTGGACGAGGGAATGGAACTTGTCAGCCACCCTTGTTCCATAGATTTTCATCGAAAGAAGTTTCCGTGGGAGGATATTGTGAGAAAAGCGCTTTCTCTTGGCTACCGTTCGCATAATACGTCTACCTGCGGACTTCACGTCCATATAGGCCGAAAACAGCTTGGATATTCCTATGAGGAACAGGAAGACGTCATAAGCCGAATAATGTTCTTTTTCGAGAGCCATTGGAACGAGCTTTTCAAATTCTCACGGCGTACTGCATACAGCGTTGACCGCTGGGCAGCAAGACACGGTTACAATGACAAGCCGAAAGAGATACTTGAAAAGGCAAAGAAAAGCACTAAGGGCAGATATGCCTGTGTGAACATAACAAATGCTGATACTGTGGAGATAAGGCTGTTCAGGGGCACTCTAAAATTCAACAGCTTTATGGCGACGCTTGAACTTGTTGACAGCATATGCGAAAATGCAGTTTGCCTTAATGACGATGATATGAACAAGCAATCTTGGGCGGATTTTGTGCTGGGCATAAAGCCTGAATATACAGAACTTATCAGGTATCTGAAAGAGAAAAGGCTCTATGTTAACGAGCCTGTCAGCGAGGAGGATTAACTATGTGTGCGATATTTGGATTTGTAAATTACAGACGTTCGCTCAGCAGGAGCGAGATGAAAGAACTTATCAACAGGTTATCCGTAGAGTCTGAGGTAAGGGGCAAGGACGCAACGGGAATAGCGTATGTGAAACACGGCGAACTTAAAGTTTTCAAGAGAGCAAAGCCTGCTCACAAGGTAAAGCTTTATGTGCCGGAGGACACAGTTATCCTCACAGGTCACACGAGAATGACTACCCAAGGCGACGCCAGATACATTTGCAATAACCACCCGTTCACAGGCAAAACTGCGGACGGGTCTTTTGCTTTATGTCACAACGGCGTGCTTTACAACGACAGTCAGCTTGCAAAGTCCGAACATCTGCCGAAAAGCAAGATAGAAACTGACAGCTACGTTGCCGCACAGCTTATCGAGAAATACGGCAGACTTGACTTCAAGACCATAGCGAAGATGTCAGAGGCGGTAGAGGGTTCGTTCGTATTCACGATACTGAGCGACAAGAACAAGCTTTTCATCGCAAAGGGCGACAATCCGCTCTGCCTTATCCATTACAAGCAGTTGGGGCTGTATGTTTACACGTCCACCGAGGACATTATGAAAAATGTGCTGAAAGGCAGTTTCCTTGAAAAGCTGCCGTTTGAAGTGATAAAAATCACAGAGGGGGAGATCATAAGCATTGACAAGCGTGGGCGTTTTGAGAAAAGCAGTTTTATTCCAAACGAGTTCTGCTATGGCTGGAACTATTACGGATACAGAAAGCCCGCTTATGACGATGATGAACTTTTTGATATATGCGGTATGTTCGGGGTATCGCAGGAGGATCTTATGCTGCTTTACGATATGGGTTACACGGACGAAGAGATAGAGGGTATGCTTTGCGACAGGAGTATGATCAGGGAGTGTATCGAGGAGGCTAGGGTGCTGGTGGGGGAATATTATTAGGAGGTATTTTATGGCATACACATTCAGCGGAAGCAGATACATCACAAGCGGCGTGGCAGAAAACTTCCCTATCGAACTGCAAGTTGCGTTATTTTCAGCCGTAGAGCAAATGCGAGAAAAGGTCAGCGGACAGCTTGATTATCTGCAAGTTTTCGAGATAGTTACAGAAGTCAAGAGACAGAAAAAATTCCTGCACATTTATCATATGCAGGAATGCCCCGATGCTAAGCTTGAATATTTCATACCGACCGACGTGGAGATAAACGGCAGGGCGTATATGATCGACGATGTGGATCATATTACGCTGCTGTTGGCGGAGGAGTATTGAGTTGAAAAGGAATCACAGCTTTCGAGGGGGCTGTGATTTTTTTGCGAGATTCATCGAATTTGCTAGAATTTACATCAAAACGATTGCTTTTTTGTCAATTATATGTTACAATATCATATAGGTCGTCGATCCGATATTCATCGGTGTTAATAATTTTTGACCTAATTACAAATTACAAGCGAGCTGACCTTTATTGGTCATAGGAGGGCTTAAAAATGGATAAAACGATATGTGAATTATTTGCCGGAGTCGGTGGCTTTCGACTCGGGTTTGATCGGCTTGCGTCCGGCTGGACAACAAATTGGTTCTCACAATGGGAACCGGGAAAAAGAGTGCAATGGGCACACGATTGCTATGTTGAGCATTATGGTGATCTACCCGACATAAATGGCGAGTATCACACAGGCGATGATATCAGCATAGTCGATAAATCATCGATACCAGACCATTCTCTGTTAGTAGGCGGTTTTCCGTGCCAAGATTACAGTGTAGCACACACTTTAGCTTCTTCAAAAGGTATCGAAGGAAAAAAAGGTGTGCTTTGGTGGCAGATACGTGATATACTAGAAGTGAAACGTCCGCCATTCTGTCTGCTTGAGAATGTTGATAGACTATTGAAATCACCAGCTAGTCAGCGTGGACGAGATTTTGGTGTCATACTAGCGTGTTTTTCAAATCTAGGTTATAGTGTTGAATGGCGTGTGGTAAATGCAGCTCAGTATGGTGCTGCACAGAGAAGAAGGCGTACGTTCATATTTGCTTATCACAAAGATACAGTATACAGCAACAAGATGTCAAAGCTGTCAGCAGAGGATATAGTAAAAGACAAAGGCTTTATGGTAAGTGCATTCCCTATCAGTGACACAGAAAATATGCATAGTACTGAGATCAGTACAGACCTCGTTGAGGTGAGCGACAAATTTGCGTTCCCATTTGAAAATGCAGGCTATATGATAAATGGAAAGATAACTACTGCGAAAATAAAAGAGCGTGAAGAAGAGTCTATAAAACTAGGTAAGATACTAGAGAGAGGACAAGTCGCAGAAAAGTATTTTATAACTAGCGATAAAATGGAAAAATGGTCATATCTTAAGGGTGCAAAGAAAATAGATAGAACGTCTGCTAGCGGTCATAAGTATGTTTTCTCTGAGGGACCAGTAGCATTCCCTGATCCGTGGGACAGGCCAGGACGCACCATGCTGACCAGTGAATCGACGCTCAATCGTTCAACACACGTTGTTGCAGATCGAGAAGCTGGAAGATTGCGTTTACTGACACCCGTTGAAGCTGAACGTTTACAAGGATTCGATGATGATTGGACAAATACAGGCATGCCGGAAAGAATGAGGTATTTCTGTATGGGAAATGCTCTGGTCGTTCCTATGATAACTAGAATGGGCAGAGTACTTGATAAGATCATCTCATCAGAAAAATAAGCGGTCGCTTTTTAAAGGTAGGTCTTATACCAAAAGTGTGATACCTATCTTTTTTTACAAAAGGAGGGGTAATTTATGCAGGGTACAGAATATAAAACTAAAGAGCAAATACTCAAAAGAGCTAACGAAGCCATAGGTATACCACTAAAAGATATAGATAAAACAGGTAGGCTAAAAAAAGGAAAAGGTGCCATCGGTACAGTAATAGAGGAAAGTTGGTTTGGTTATTCTCCTAATTCAGAAGCTGAACCAGATTTCCCTGAAGCAAAGGTCGAACTAAAGGTGACACCATATACCAGAGGCCGTGATGGTAAGATCAGAGCAAAAGAACGTCTTGTATGTAACATAATAAATTATATGGAAGAGTATGATAAGACGTTTGAAACAAGCTCATTTTGGCACAAATGCGAAACGATGCTGCTGATGTCATATGAACATATAAAAGATGTATCTAAAGGTGAGTTTAAAATAGATAAAGCTGTGCTTTTTAGCTTTCCAGAAAAGGATCTTGTGATCATAGAAAACGACTGGAAAACCATAATGGATAAAGTTCGCAAGGGAGAAGCACATCTTATTTCAGAGGGAGATACGATGTACTTAGCCGCTTGCACTAAAGGTGCGAATGCTTCAAGCGTACGACCACAGCCTTGTTCAGATATTCCGGCAAAACAGAGAGCTTATTCTTTAAAGGCGTCGTATATGACGCAGATACTGAACCAGTATATCTTTGGCAGTGATACTAATGAGCACATAATCTCTGATTGGAGACAGTTAAGTACACGCTCGTTTGAAGATGTGATAACAGAAAAGCTTCGTCCATATTTCGGAAAGACACAGGAGCAACTCAAACAGCAGTTTTCTCTTGAAAAGTGCAAGGCAAAGAACCTCAATGAAATTTTGCTTGCTAAAATGCTCGGTATCAGGGGTAAGATATCTAAAACTGATGAGTTTCAAAAAGCCTGTATCATACCTAAAACGATAAGAGTTCAGAAAACAGGCAAGATAAAGGAAAGTATGTCATTCCCTACTTTTAAATTTATCGAACTGAGCAAAGAAACTGAATGGGAAGGTTCTGAGTTGTACAATTATGTCGCCCCTACCAAGTTCTTGTTTATTATCTTTCAGGAAAAAGATAATGGGGAATATATATTTGACCGTGTAAAGTTTTGGAACATACCAAATGAGGATCTTGATGAATTGCGGCGTGTATGGGAACGTACAGTAAATACTGTCCGTAATGGAGTGAAGTTTGAAGTTACACCTAATGGTGTAAAAAACGATCTGCCAAAACAAACAGATAGCCCTGTTGCTCATGTGCGTCCACATTCAAGATTATCTGCTTACAAATTCTCAGATGGTACGATCATAGGTGATATTGATAAGTCTGCATTGCCTCTACCAGATGGACAATGGATGACAAAGCAGTGTTTCTGGTTGAATAATACGTATATTGAGGAACAGATAAAGGAGTAATTATGAGAATAGAGACTTTTTCATATAGATTTGCAGATGATATACTGTTGTCCCCTAGATTTACAGGCGTTAGAGATGAATTATTAAGCGTATGCAATAATTGTCCTATACCTGTTTATAGCGGTAAATCTCGAAAGCAACCTAGTAAAGATGTTGTTCAGCAGATAATGAATACTTATTTCAGATTACAATTCACATCACTTGGATGGACAGCTGAACCGCTTGCCACACCTATTAATAATGAAGATGCTCTACGAGCTGATTTTAGGAAGACTTTCGGTGAGGGTGATGATAAGATAACACTCCAAATAGAAGTGGAGTTTGGTAATGTGGCAAGTTCTTACCGAAATTACTTTAAATTTCAACTATCATTCTCATATGATCTTACAGACATTTGTGTACTGATAGTACCTTCTTCGGAGCTTGCTAACAGGATAGATAGCGGAGTTGCAAATTTTGAAAAAGCTACAAGAGAGATACCTCAAGCAAAACTTTCAATTACCGTTCCAACGCTTGTTGTCGGTTTATTTGACAAAGATGAAGATGGTAATAAACTGCCTGAGTGGGATGTTCGAGCAACAGGAGTATCACTTGACGTCGCACAGAATAAAAATAAATCAGTAACAGCAGCTCACAATGAATTAGTACATAATTATATCAGGGAATTAACTTGATAGAACGTTGTAAGGAGTATATCTATATGAATAAGCCTCAATACTTTAATACTGTTATTATTGATACTAATGCATTTGATAGCAAAGGAAATGACTTTTGTGGATACTTTAACAGTATTATTCCAGCTTTTTTTGACACGCTATCTAAAAATGGTATAAAAATACTATCTCATCCAATTCTTATAGGTGAGACCAAAAAGCATATCAATCATTTAGATGATGGTCAAACAGATAATGAAAAGGTTAAAAATGCAATAAAGGCATTGACAAGATACAAAAATATTTTAGAATTTATAGATATAGATTATGATTCAACAATACAGCAGCTTGAGAAACTAGATATTGAAAATGAAAACATAAAAAAGGTTGATCAATATTTTTCCAGCGCAGAAATGCTAAAATATTGCAATCCGGAAATTGTCTTTAAAAAATACTTTAATAATGAAGCACCATTTGATATAGAACGAAACAAAAAATATGAGTTCCCCGATGCTTTCATCATTGAATCTATAATCGATTATATCGATACAAACCCGACTGTTGCTATTTTAGTTATTTCAAGTGATGAAGATTGGAAAAAGGCTTTATCAACTAAAAGTCAAATCACTATGAAAGACAATTTAGATGATGCTCTTAAACTTCTATACTCTCAGGAACGGAGTATAAACGACATCATAGAATCATTATACGAAGATATCGCTGATTATCTTACAAATAATACTACGACTGAAACATGGTTTGATATACAAGATTATGATTTAGAGAGCGATATAGATGTTGAAAAAGTGGAGTTGGATAATATCGACAATAATGTTGTTCCTCTTATTATTTCAGATGAAAAAATCGTCCTTCAAACAACTGTTGATTTACTTGTAGATGGTGCTACTACCATTTTCGATTATGATAATTCAGTATGGGATAGTGAAACAAGGACGTATTATATCATTCCATTTGCTGTTATGGATTTTCAGCAAGCAAAAGGAACTGCAACTTGTGAAATACATATCTGTTTTGATAAGGAGAAAAGACCGAGTCTTGAAAAAATAAACATAATTGAGCCAGACGGCGTCATATTGAAAATTGATGAAGATAACGTAGATTTCTCAGAAATAAATATGGATTTAGATGTTGCCGCAGATATGGCAGATACAGCAGAAGATTACTATAAACATTAAGAAATAACATGAAACACCCTAAAAGTTACGACACAACTCCCGATATAAGAAAACGTATGAGCAAGGTGCGTCTTAAAAATGGTAAAGCTGAAACTATACTTGCAAAACGTTTATGGCATGAAGGATACCGATACAGACGAAATTATAGAAAATTGCCTGGCTCTCCCGACATCGCATTAACGAAATATCGTGTAGCAGTCTTTGTGGACGGTGAATTTTGGCACGGCGAAAATTGGGAAGAACGCAAAGTCAAGCTCAAACATAATCGTGAGTATTGGATAGAAAAGATAGAAGAAAACATAGCACGGGACAAGCGTGTTGACGGTCAGCTTCAAGAAATGGGCTGGACTACGCTGCATTTCTGGGAGAAGCAGGTATTGAAACATACCGATGAATGTCTGCAAGTTGTTTTAGAGCTTCTTGAAAAGAAAAATGGCCAAGCATTATAGGTGATGATGTGGGGAATATCAAAGTTGTCGAACTGTTCGCAGGAGTAGGCGGTTTTCGGCTAGGGCTTGAAGCTGCATCGGACAGATATAAGGTGATTTGGGCGAACCAATGGGAGCCGTATAAGGCTGACCAGAGGGCGTTTGATTGCTATGTCTCGCACTTCGGCAAAAGCCCGAACCATGTCTGCAAAGACATAGCCGTCGCTAAGAAAGATATCCCCGACCATGACCTGCTCGTCGGCGGATTTCCCTGTCAGGACTATTCGATAATGAAGAAGAACTCCGCAGGCATCGATGGCAAGAAAGGTGTCCTCTGGTGGCAGATAGATGATATCCTGCGAGAAAAACGTCCGAGCTATGTGATACTCGAAAATGTGGACAGGCTGATACGCTCCCCTGCAAAGCAGTGCGGGCGGGATTTCTCTATCATTCTCAGGTGCTTCTATCAGAAAGGCTATGCGGTCGAGTGGCGTGTAATAAACGCTGCCGACTACGGACAAGCACAGCGCAGGCGGAGGACTTTTATCATCGCCTATCATAACCGCACAAAGATATTTCAAGACTTTGCCGAGGCGGTCTGTCTTAAAGGCTTGAAAGCTATGCATAAGCAGGTCGCTGAAAACGGCATAATGCCAAAGGCTTTTCCGATAGCTTCACATCAGCGGAGCTACGTTGACCATTGGATAGATGAGATGCGTTTTGAGGATATGGAGTCGCTCTCCAAGATACAGAAAGTGTACCTTTATAATGCGGGAGTGATGATGAACGGCAGGATTTATTCTGTTGAGGTCACACCGAGATATGAGCCATTTATCCCGCTGGGCAAGATACTTGAACAAGGTGCAGTCGATGAACGGTATTTCCTCAGAGAAGAAGATATGCCGAAGTGGATCTACGCCAAAGGAGCGAAGCACGAACAACGTCGCAGGCGTGACGGCAGCGTATATTGGTTCAACGAGGGCGCTGTCGGCTTTCCCGATTCGCCTGATAAGCCATCACGAACGATGCTGACCTCAGAAACACAAGTCGGCAGGACTTCTCACGTTGTTACAGACTTACAAACAGGAAGACTAAGAGTACTGACACCGATAGAGTGTGAAAGGCTAAATAGTTTCCCTGATAACTGGACAGATACAGGTATGCCAGAGAAGATGAGATATTTTTGTATGGGGAATGCGTTGGTGGTCAGTATGGTCACGAGAATCTGTAAAAGTCTATTAGATTTCACCCCCAAATGCCAACCTGTGATAAAAAATGCTGCTCTAACGATTTGAAAACAGCGTTAGAGCAGCATTTGCAAAGATTTGAAGGAGCCTGAAAACCCATTTGACGATTTTCCCACAATGAAGATTTTGAAGAAAAAACATTGATTTTGCTAGGGCTGTAGGGTGTTGAAATGAAGGCCATAAGCCAATCATACGTCAAACGATGTAGAAAATGAGTAATTTTAATGCTTATGAAAGTGTCAGATGATATAATAACCTCATGATGAGTTTCATTTAAGAGAGGGCTTTCATGAGGCTTTCTAGTTACATTAAGGAAGGAGGGATCACGTGTGTCTTTAAGAGAACAAATTGAATTAAATAAGAATGATATATCTGGCTCAAGAACAAAAAACAGATTAACTGTTCAAATAAGTTATGCAATGCAGCTAATAATGGAATACTATTCTATGGATTATGCCATTCTGATGGATTATATAGAAGATGTAGTTATTATCGAGAATCCAGAGAAGCCTACAGGAATCCATTTATATCAAATAAAGACCAAAAGTACAGATAAACAGTATTCGTTGACGACAGTAATAAAGGATGAATGGTTTCAAAAACTATATAAGAATGCACAAAAATATGCAGATAATGTCAGTGAGGCAGCGCTGGTGTGCAATACAGATATTGTAAATAGAAACAAGACTATATTTGCAAATGAGCATAATTGTTTGGGAGATATTAAAGATAATGCCAATATCAAAAAAATCGTAAAAGCAATAGCGGATGATTTGAATATTTCCGAAGAAGAGGTTGATTTATCAAAGTTTTATTTTGTTAAATCAAATTTGTCAACAAAAGGACATAAAGATGAAGTAGAGCACCAGTTTGAAAACTTTTTATTGAAAGAAGATCCTGAACTTCAGATCACTACAGCAAGAACTATTTTTAAAATTATTTATGATGAGCTTGATGAGAAATTTAACTGGGAATTAGATGAGAACTGTTCAGACATAAATGAGATATATAAAAAGAAAGGTCTCGCTAGTAATAGTATTAGAGATGTGATCACCACAGGGTTAGCAGTACAACTTCCGGATGCAAATCAGTTATTTGAAAAATTTCAAATTAAATCTGTACGTGAGATGAGAGAATATTCTCAAAGATATTCTATGATAAAGATGGATATGTTCTCAAGGAAAGAAGTTTTGATAAATACAAAGAAACAAATTGTGACTTATATTGATGATGCTGTAAATAGTGAGCTTGATGCGTTTCCAGCAATACTGGGATTTGTATATGAGAAATGTGTCGAAGATGCAAATATACCATCATCATATTCCGAAGAGTATTATCTTAAATTGCTTATAATGTTGTCGGCGTATAAATATTGTTATGGGGGTGGGTCTAATTGAATTTAATTTTTAATTCAATTTTATTAGTCGATCTAACTAATAAAGAAGCTAAGAAAATAGAATTTGCTCCAGGCAAAAATATGTTAACAAGTAATGGAAATCATTATGGTAAGTCTGTAATAATGAAATCATTGTATTATACATTAGGTGCTGAAGTATATTTCCCGAATCCAATAAAGTCATTGAATTATATGACTATTCTCAGATTTACTCTTGAAGATAAACAATATATTGTTGGACGATTAAATAGTATGTTCGTGGTATTTAGAAACAGTAAATTTATAAAAAAATATCATAATGTAGGAGACTTTGGCGATTTTTTAAGTGATTTGTTTAAATTTGAAATCGAATTAGTGGGAAAAGATGCAGAAGGTACGATAGAAAAATGCCCACCAGCATTTTTCTATTTACCGTATTATATTGACCAAGAAAATGGCTGGAGTACAAATTCATATTCATTTGATAGGATGACGCAGTTTGATATGCCACAACGTAAAGATAGTTATTTCTTTCATTTTGGTGTATTAGATAGCGAGTATGTTAAACAGAATAAACATCAAAAGGCAAATAGTAAGAAAATATCAAAATTATTAAAGGACAACGAAAAGTATAAAACTGTAATAGAAACTTTAAAAATGGGTTTAGATGATACTCAGATGGCGTTTGAAATCAAAGATCTGCAAGCTGCTATTTCAAATAGAAAAGATGATATTGATTCCATATTCAAAGATATTGCAAAGTGTCGTAAGGAATTAGTTGAAGCAGAGGATATGTATCAACGACTTTTGAATGAAAAAGAAGTACTAGCGAAGTATATCAAGAAAAATGATGTAACACCAACTGAAAAAACGGATGTAGTTGAATGTCCAAGATGTGGTTTGTTTTTTGAACAAGCATTATCAGTGAAAATGGAACAGGTATATTTACTGGAATCTCTGAATGATGATTATACAAAAGTAACTACTAAAGCTGAGAAGGCTGAAAGAAAAATCAAAAAGCTGAATGAAAAATATGAGAGTTGTCAGAAAAAATTAAAGGAATATGAAAATTCATTAGGTGACGAACAAGGCACATATGATACATATTTGAAAGCAAAAACAACAAAAAAATTGCTTGAAGACTATCGTAAAAAAATAGCACAAAATGAAGAATTTGTTTCCAGCTTAAAAGATAGCAATAAAACTATTAGAATGTTATTAAAAGAATATCAACAGAGCAAATCAAAGGCAAATATAACATATTTATCAGTTTTGCATAAAAACTTTGGTACCTTGGATATTCCCAGTAACCAAGTGCCCAGGGAAAGTGAACCAGGTTCATTTATTGAAGCAAGTGGTGCATATGGACCGAGATGTAAGATAGCACAGGCATTGTCGTTTTTGGAAACACAGAAGAGTATCTCCAATGAAATAATAACTTTTCCGTTGGTAATTGACTCTCCTAATGTGTTAGAACAAGATAAAGACCATCTGGAAAGTGTGTTAAAGATGTTACTTACCTGGAATGTAACTGATAATCAAATTATCGTGGCCTCCATAGAAGGAAAAAAATTGGCAGAACAGCTTTCTAGCGTAAAGGTAATTCAATTAGATAATGAAGTGAATCATATTATGTCTAAAGATGAGTACAATTCTTTGAGGGCGGAAATAGATATGGTTATTACAAGTTTCTGATTGGTTTGTACTTCTAGAATTATTTTTAAGATAAAACGAGAAAAGGAGAGATCTTTCTCTATCATTTTACTAGTGTTTATTTGACAGCTCAGACTAACAGATGATGTATGCATAACCTCGCACCAAACACGCACCAACTATCCCTATAAGGTGCCAGCTTATGATAACATATGCCGCTCTAACTGTCTGCAAAAACAGCAATATATCAGCATTTGCAAAGATTTGAAGGGACATGAAAGCCCAGTCGAAGATTTCCCTACGATGAAGACGTTGGAGTAACCATAACATAATAATTTGTAGAATTAATGGGCAATTCAGAATATGAGTTGCCCATTTTCTAAGCAGAAATATAATTAGGATTCATAGAAAAAATAAACTAAAATTTAAAGGAGAAGCACATGGGAAAGAAACAAGTTCCAACCGCATCTGAATTGCGTGAGTACCTCGCAAAAGAAAGAGCATATCTAGTTGATTGTGTCAAAAACAATAAAACATTTGTAATAACAGGTCCAAAGTTTCCGGGCGAAACAATTTGGAGATCTAAGATCACATTGCCTTTGCTGGAAGCTGCCGAAGAGGTCGGCACATCAAACGAGGAAATATGGGAACTGTGCAGAAAAAGAACTCAAACGACACACGCTCCTGTTACGCTTAAAGAATATCAGCGAATGCTTCCTTTTGCACAGAAAGAAAAAACGGTCGACGCTGTATTAAAACTTTTGGAAACGTATATCCCACCTTTTGATGACAAGTATTGGACGGGTTTTGATATTGCCGGATATTATTATTGCCTTGCTCTTATTTCATTGTCCGATTATAGAAAAGAAGATTGTGAAAAACAGCTATGGACGACCATTGACCAATTCTTTAAATACGATATTGGGCTGGAGAACATCCCAGTTTTGTTAAGAAACATGACTATATTAGGGTCTTCAAGACCTGTACTGAAAAAAATGGGGGCAATCATTGAAGCAGAGATCGAAAAAAGAGCGGTAAACAAGTGACGTTCTTACGAGTTGTTTCACAATAGTGGCTTACATTTTCGTTGAAAACCGCCCTTTGAGAGAGGAGAAATCCCTTTCTCAAAGGGTATTTTTATATTGTGCAGTTTGTATGCGGTTTCTTGTGTTTCATATTATCACATAAGAAACCGTAAAGACATCACCGCTCTTACTTCTCCTCAAACATCCACTTGACCGCCTTTTCAGCATACTCACTCCAAAAAATCATATCGTGGTTGCCTTTGCTTTCAAAATACTCGTGAGGAACGTTTCTGCTTTCAAGAAATTTGTGAAGATCACGGTTGTTTTCAAGCAGGAAATCTTCTGTGCCGCAACACATAAATATATCTGGGATATTTATGCCCTCTCGCTGAAGTTCGTCTATAAGAAATTCGGGATTGTTCCTGCTGTTCAGCACCTCAGACGTTTCGCCGAAACATTCTCTGTAATATTCATAATTCGCTGTGGCATTGCCTTGCCCCTCTGACATTCCTGCGACTTCGTGTACGATAAGAGCCGAAGATAATGCCGCAACCTTGCCAAAGGTTTCTGGATATGCAAATGCAGTATGAAGTGCACCAAATCCGCCCATTGAAAGTCCCATAATGTATGTTTCGCTGCCGTCTTTCGCAAGTCTGAAAACTCGTCTTACATAGTCCACAAGCTCCTCGCCGACGAATTTGCAGAACTGATGACCAGTCGAGCGTCCGTCCAGCCAAAAAGAATTTTCGCCCGTGGGGATAACTACCGCAAAATTATACTTGTCCGAAAGATATTCAGGCACCCAGTTTTCTGCGTCGCCTGTAAAACCGTGCAGCAAGAAAAGCGTTTTGGTGCTGTTTTCCGAGTATTTCGTATCTGTCTGCCCCCAGTCCTGCCTTATGTCACATGGCAGGTACATTTTAAACGTGGTATATCTCCGCAGGCAATTTGAATAAAATCTGATCGTTAAGTTTGACATAGCTTTTCCTCCTGTTTTTTATATAATTATACTACATAAAATCAGGTTTGTCTAAGGGGGCAGCGAAAAAATTTTTTAAATTTCCCTCACAAAATCATTTATCCCTATAAAAATAAAAATCACATCTGTCAAAGCCTCGTCCCAACGTACCTTGCCGCTTTTTCATAATATTTTTTGTCGATCATAATTCTACGCTCCTCCACATTTACAAGGTGTCTATCTACCCCGTCTGCAACTATTTTATTCATTATATCAAAATCAAAACCACAAAGTCAAAACAGCAAAAAAGCTGTCTGACCTTGCGGCTTTTGACCTTTATAATACAATACTAACCGAAATGTGCCCTACATATCCTCCCTCATCATATCATTCTCACTCTTTATAAACATAAGCACAAAGCATATAAGCAGCAATGCACAAGATATCCATATAAACTCATTGCCTATGTATAATGAATATGCTCCGCCTATTCCTGCACCGCAGGCAAATACGAATATCGTAAGAAAATATTGCAGCGATTTCCTAAGCAGCGACTTGTCCCCTATCCTCATGTATGCACTTATGGATTCCATTGCACTTCTCATATTTCCTATGCACATCGTGCTTGCGTATGGATAACTATTTACTTTTCTGAACGATTGCACCTGCATTGCACAGGCACATGATGAAAGTGCATTCGCAACAAAATCGTATGAACCGCCAAGCGGTATAAACCCCACAATGCAAAGCAGCACCATTTCCGTGAAAACTATTATCTGCCGCCAATGTATAAATCCCACGTCCTTGAAACGTGCGTGCAGACGCTCGGCTATGAAAATCCCCATTGCAAACGCCAGCACAGGTATAAGATAGTGCAACGCCCTGTGCCAGTTGCCTTTTGCGACATATGTGCTCATAAGCACAATGTTTCCCGTCTGTGCATTTGAAAAAACTTCACCTCGCACAAAATACGAATATGCGTCCTGCAAGCCCCCTGATATGGTCAGAAGTATCATGAGCATATTGGTTTCAGACATTTGTTTTCTTGATCGTAACATCATTTTATCATATTCCTTCATAAAAAATTAACAAGAAAAATATTTTTATGCACTTTAATTTTCTCCTTTTTCCATTATAATTATCTCAGATATATAAGTCAAATATATAATTGATATGTAAGATATAAAATATTGATATAGCAAGAAAGTGATAAAGTGAATATAAATTACGAATATTATAAGATATTTTATTATGCCGCAAAGAACCGCAGCTTTTCAAGAACGGCAAAAGTGCTGCTCACAAATCAGCCTAATATCACAAGGGTGATAAAAATACTCGAAGGAGAACTTGGCTGCACGCTTTTCAATCGAATGAAAAACGGCGTCACGCTTACCCCTGAAGGAGAGATACTTTACGAGCACATCTCAAAGGCGGTGGAACTTATTACAGAGGGCGAAGATGAGATCTCAAAAGCCAACGACCTGCAAAGCGGAACTGTCACCATAAGTGTGACGGAGACCGCACTTCACGGCGTTATGCTGCCACTTCTCAATGAGTTCCATGAAAGATATCCGGGAATAAAAATAAAGCTGCTGAACCATTCAACCCCTCAGGCACTGACTGCTCTCAAAAGCGGCATTGCAAACCTTGCTGTGGTAACAACGCCGATAAGCACAGAGGGCTCGCTGAATTTTCATAAGCTCAGAGAGTTCCGTGAACTTATCATATGCAGCACAAAGCTAAAGGATCTTGCAAAGCGAACGCTCACTCTTGAGGAACTTTGCAGCCACCCTATAATATCACTTAACCGAAACACAAGGACATATGATTTCTATTCCGATTTCTTTTTCCAGCATGGAATAGATTTTCAGCCGGATATAGAGGTCGCAACTGCCGATCAGATAATGCCGCTTGTGAAAAGCAACCTTGGCATAGGTCTTATACCTGAACCAATGGCACAAAGCGGCGATGTTTATATTCTGAAAACTGATGAAGAGTTTCCAAAGAGGAGCATCGTTCTTGCAGAAAATGCAGACAAAAAACTCAATGCCGCCGCTACAGAGATACAAAAAATGATACTGAAAAAGTGTAATATGTTTGCAAATGCTGAGATATGACATACATGAAAGGAGATAATAATATGCCTACAGTTTTGCCAAAAGAAAATGAAGTCGAACAGTTTTTTTCAAGGATAATGGCATCGGAAGGAGCTTGCGAAAGGCTCAGCAGCGTGCTTTACGATCACCTTAACGACGACGATATGCAGACCGATCCTGACCCAAAACATCTTGTGCAGGTGCTTTTGACCGCATATACGAACGGTGATATAAGTGCACTTCTGCTGGAGCTTTGTGGAAGAAGTCTTTTCGATCTGCTGAGAGAGGCATACCTTATACCAAAGCGTTTTCACGGAAAAGCCGGAAAAAATCCTGAACTCCTTACGACCCCTGAAGGCGATGTCATTGAAGAAAAGAAAAAGCTTGTCACAAAGCATGAGTTCGAGAAATTTCGTGATGTGTACAAAAACCACAGCTGTGCACCACGTTCAAAGCTTTATCTTGCAGACGGATATGACCTTATGAGGGTCTATACCGACGGAATGAACATTAAGGAAAAGCGTGTTGACAAAAGACGTGGCGTGATTATACTTTACGCCCTGCCTGACACTGTAAAGCTTGGACTTTCCGAGGCTCAGACCTATGATGTTATATGGAATACTTTCCACAAGATACAGCAGACTGCCCCAACTGCAATGGTCTATTACGGACAAGAAACAGGCGAAAAGGCTGGAAAATCATTTGATGAGATTGGCGTTTTACTGCCTGTTCATCAGTTTGAAAAGAAAATGCTCATGCACCTCAGCGAGATAGACGGCATTGTGCTTGCCTGCCGTGAGGAAATGATGAAAAAAGCAGGCTCAGACAGCCTTGACCTTTAAAAACGGAAGTGATACTGAATGTCACAAACTATAGTTAAGAAAAATCACATGGATATCCCATGGCACGATTTCACAGACGCCGAAAAGGACGAGCCAGTATCAAAGGCGAGCCTAAAAGAAAAAGCCTCTGTTATAGGCAGGGTGGGAATGATGTTTCTCTCCTGCGGAACGGGAGCGTGGCGTGTGAGAAGTTCCATGAACACCATGTCGGAATGTATGGGACTGACCTGCACAGCAGATATCGGGCTTATGTCCATAAACTATACCTGTTTTGACGGAGAGGCTTGCTTTTCGCAGTCTCTTTGCCTTACTAACACGGGAGTAAACAATTCAAAGCTAACACGTCTTGAAATTTTCATCAACGATTTTGTCAGCCGCTGCGATAGTTTGACTTGCGAACAGGTCCACAATGAACTTGACGATATCGAAAAGATACACGGACTTTACTCGCCGCCTGTTTTGGGTCTTGCGGCGGCACTTGCCTGCGGAGCGTTCACATTCCTGCTTGGCGGTGGACTGACCGAGATGATATGTGCATTTTTCGGTGCAGGCATTGGCAATTATGTGCGGAGCAAATTCACAAAGCACCACCTTACCCTTGTGCTTGGAATAGTTGCCTCAGTATCGGCGGCGTGCCTTTCATATGCAGGGCTGTTTGAACTTGCGAAAATACTTTTCAATATAAAAATGCAGCATGAGGCAGGCTACATATGTGCAATGCTTTTTATTATACCTGGTTTTCCGTTCATCACAAGCGGCATAGACCTTTCAAAGCTCGATATGCGTTCGGGCATCGAGCGGCTGACCTACGCCCTCATCATTATAATTGTAGCCACAATGACGGCGTGGTTAATGGCACTTATCCTGCACCTTACGCCAATGGACTTTTTGCCTCTGCACCTTACCTTATGGCAGTTCATACTGTTCAGACTTGCAGCAAGTTTCTGCGGGGTTTTCGGATTTTCCGTTATGTTCAACAGCCCTGTCAAGCTTGCAGCCTCTGCGGCAGTTATAGGTGCACTTGCAAACACTCTGAGATTGGAACTTGTTGACCTTGTTTCATTTCCTCCGGCAGCTGCTGCGTTTGTGGGGGCATTCACCGCAGGCATACTCGCCTCACTGCTGAAAAAGTATGTGGGCTATCCGAGAATATCCATAACCGTTCCGTCCATAGTCATAATGGTTCCGGGATTATATCTTTACAAGGCTTTCTATAATTTGGGCGTCATGTCCCTTGAAACATCTGCGTCATGGCTTGCGTCTGCTCTGCTGATAATACTAGCTCTGCCTTTGGGGCTTATCTTCGCTAGGATAATTACGGACAGGTCATTTAGGTGTTGTACCTAAAATCTTAGTCATAGCCTAAAGCTATACCGAACCCACATAAAAAACTATTTTACTATTACATCTTTTTATGCTATACTAATTACTAGTAAACCGATAGGAATTAGACTATGAAAAAGAGGTAATAAAAATGAGCAATAATATCAAAGCACCATGCCGCTACGATTTTGTGGGCAGCTTTCTCAGACCTGACTATCTGAAAAAGGCAAGAGCAGATTTTGAAAACGGCACTATCACAGCCGAGCAGCTTAAAGAGGTAGAGGATAAGGCTATCCTTGATCTCGTTGCAAAGCAGAAAAAGGCTGGTTATCATATCATCACTGACGGAGAGTTTCGCAGAGCAACATGGCATCTTGACTTTATGTGGGGCTTTAACGGCGTTGGTCACAGCAAGACACAGACTGGTCTGCCATTCCATGGCGAGGCCGCAATGATAGACGATACATACCTCACAGGCAAGGTATCAGTTGGCGACCACCCATTTGTTGAGCACTTCAAGTTCGTTAAGACTCTCGAGGACGAGAACACAGCTGCAAAGCAGACTATCCCTGCACCTGCACAGTTTCTTGAGCAGATGATAATGCCTTTCGCACTGGAGAACACAAAGAAGTATTATGACGATACAGAAGAGCTTGTTCAGGATATCGCAAAGGGCTACAGAAAAGTCATCGCTGACCTTTATGCAGCAGGCTGCCGCAACATTCAGTTCGACGACTGCTCATGGGGCATGATAGTTGACCCTAATGCAAAGGCTATTTTTGAAGTTGACGACGCAGGTCTTGAGGATATAAAAAGACTTCTGTTGAGAATAAACAACCTTGCTATCGAGGGCAAGCCTGAGGATCTTGTTATCACAACACACGTTTGCCGTGGTAACTTCCACTCAACATATGCAAGCAGCGGTGCTTATGACAGCGTTGCAGAAACACTTTTCGCAGGCGAAAATGTAAGTGCATATTATCTTGAATTTGACGACGAGCGTTCAGGCGGTTTCGAGCCTTTGAAGGCAGTAAGCGGCGACAAAAAGGTCGTTCTCGGACTTATCACATCAAAGAAACCTGAACTTGAGGACAAGCAGGCTGTTATCGACCGTATCCACGAGGCTGCAAAGTACATCTCACTTGACAGACTTTGCCTTAGCCCACAGTGTGGTTTTGCGTCCTGCGAGATAGGCAACAAGCTCACAGAGGAGGAACAGTGGGCAAAGCTTGCTCTTGTTAAGGAGATCGCCGAAGAAGTTTGGGGATAATAAACAAACGGATATATACGAAAAAAGAGCTGAGGGTCACTCGGCTCTTTTTTGTTCATAACATTTGATAAACTGTTTTTTATCCATTTAGTCCGAAAAATGTACAATAAATATATCATACCTTATTGATATACACTTTCCTATTAAGACTATTCTCCATTACCTATTATTGGGGTCATAGGCATATGCACTTATGGCAGAAAAAATCGCCAGTGCCATAGTAGCACCAGCGACTATACTTCGTTTTAAAACATTTTTAAGCACCATAAGCTTTATTTATTCATATGTATCTCGCCTTTGACCTAGCAAGCGTCTGCATCTATATGACGGATAACACTTCTTTTGTTCAGGGCAGCCAAGAAAGCCTGCCTCCTAGTATCGTTGAATGGTATGATAGCAAGGTCTGCTCCAGAATATGTAGTATCGTACTTTGGATAGTCGCAGCTTTGTAAGTAAGGTTTCTCCTTCATAATAGTCTGCGTTTCTAGCAATTTTCTCTTCTCATAGTCCTCTTCTTTACCCACAAGTTCAAGCTTGAATTTCACAATATTGTTTATAAGTTCGAACTCAGTGATACCAGTCCAGTATTTGGTATACCTTCCCAACCAACGTTTGCAATGCTCCTTCAGTCTCGACTGCACATCAATGGACTCTCCCACATACATAGGGATTTTAAATCTCTCTCCATATCTGTTCCACGAAATGCTTGCCATATAGCAACCACTGACGTGTCCTGCGTCAGTAGTTAAAAGACCCTGCGGGTCTTCCACAAAATTGAGTACCCCTGTAGAATTTTCATCGAACCACTTATTTGCTATGTTTGACATATTTTACACCTCCTGATCTGACTTTTCCCTAGTTCTGCACAGCCACTGTACCATGATCTGATTTATCTCTTTAAGAGCAGGACTGTCTTTGTCAGTCAACAGCATCTCGATGAGAATAGCCCCCATCTGAGCAACGGGCAATTCAAGTTCTGAGATAATCTTATCTGCTCTCTTCTCTTTCTCGACCTCTTGAGCAGCCATGACCTCCTCACGTTCGAGAGCGTCTAAGTATCTATACAAGAGCAGCACTACCATAAGCTGTGCCCTAAGCGTTCTCTTTATGATGCCTTTCTCGATGAGGTCCTGCCTCATCTCTTTACAAATCTTATCATAGTTTTCCTTGTCTTTCGGATTTAACTTTGCCTGCCAGCTTGTGAACTGCGGAACATCTTCGCCCTCAGGCTGTTTCAGAGCCTGAAGTTTAGTATAGAGCACGTCCCAGTTTGTTGTGCCAAGCTCTACGTTCTCGATAGCCCTGCTCAAAATCGCAGCTCTTGACTGGTCGAGGGACTTGTCCTTCTGTTTGATAAGATACTCTATCAAGCAAAGTCTTTTGTCTGCCCTAAGGTTAATTAAATATTCAGTATTTTTCATTTGTGTAACTCCTTTATTTTAATATTATTTTTACTTAATTACCTTTCTAGAAAAGTTCAATACATCTGTACTACAATCATAATACACCATGTCATCATAAAAGTCAAGACGCTTTTGTGAGTTTCTACTTAATATACAAATTATGCATCTAATTTATAAGCTTATTTGTGAATTTTAAACAAATGACCTCAACGCAGCCCTAAAGTTGCATTGAGGCTGTATTTCATTTGTATTTAGTTCTTGCTCATCACCCATGCAAAAGCCCTAGCCGTCCGCAAAGCAGGCTCTTTGAAATGACCGCCCTTGTTCCATTCAAGCACGCAGTCAATACCATGCTCCGTAAGCCAAGAATAGCCCTCACGAATACAGTCTCCGACCCTTGCCATAACAGTATTTTTGGTGTGTTCTTCCCTGTCCCCAAGACTGAGATAAACCGTGTCGCACCTGATATCATGGTCTTTCATATATTCAATAAAATTCGGGAACCACACAGACGGAGATGCCGCCGCAACGCCTGAAAAGACGTCCGTCTGATAAGCCGCCCACAGTGAAAAAAGCCCTGCAAGAGAATACCCGCCAATGTAGTAAGTCTTGCCCTTATCCGAGCAAAGCTTTAAGATCTCCGTCAGCGTAACCTGAGCACCCATGCCGAAATCCTCGTTGCCAAACACCGCAGGAGCGTTCCAAGGCGATAACTCATCGTTCCAATCATCGACCTTCACCGCAATAAGCTGAAAATCCACACTCGTGAGCTTTTTTATCTCTGCCGCCTCGTTTTCTATCTCAGGCAGATCATGGTCGCCCACCGGCTGGATAAGAACAATATCAGCATTTTTGTCGCCATAATAATGGTATGTCATTTTGCCGTCACCTCTGTAATGTATCTCACTTTAAGTACCCCTTTACAACGCCAACAAATTCCCCTATATCCGCAAAATAATTAGGATAAGCCTCCCTTAGCCTTGCGAAAGAAGAAACCCTGACAAGCACATTGTCCGTCCTATCGTTGCTGCGGTATTTCGTTTATTGACAGTATATCACATTATCCGCAATATTTCAACAGCCCTGCAAAGTCAAACCCTTGTAATATATGTAGTGCTACAATAGTTGTACCACATTGCAAAGTAAAATACTTGAAATGACATACGGAATATGGTATAATAACACTATCTAAAAAACTATCGGAGGAAAATTATATGGGATTATTTGATAAACTTCGTGAACCTGTGGTACTAAAAGAGGACAGCAGTGCGAAAAAACAACTTGAGCAGCTGGACTTTTATTCAAAGCTTGCACCTGAAAGTGTCAAGGAACAAATAGAACAGGACAAAAAACTTGTTTACTATGGCATAAAAGGCGAAGAGGCATTGATGTTTGAGCTGAAAAACAGTCATATGCCTATGTATATTCTTCACGATATTTTCTTTGAAGAAAATGGACTTACAACGCAGATAGACTATATAGTAATCACACGAAAAGTGATACTGATAATTGAGTGCAAAAACCTCTATGGAAATATTACTGTTAATAATCAGGGAGATTTCACTAGAACCATTCAATTTGGAAAACGCTATCATAAAGAAGGTATATATAGCCCTATAACTCAAAATCAGCGTCATTTGGATATGATAAAAGAAAAGCGTCGAAACACTAAAGGCTTACTCACCAAGGCTATTTTTGAACATTATTTTGACGATACATATAAGTCAGTAGTTGTTTTAGCTAATCCAAAAACCATAATTGACATGAAGTATGCACCTAAGGATATAAAATCCAAGATAGTTAAAGTTGACGGACTTAACAGCTATATAAAAAGACTGAATGACGAAAGCCGAAACGAAAATATGTCAGATAAGCAAATGAAAGAATTGGCTGATTTCTTTCTGCAAAGCAGCATTCCAAATACTACTGACTATACTGCCAAATATCAGCTTGAAGTCAATGAGGAAAAAACAGTTACTGTAAAGAAAGAGCCAATTCAAAACACATATTTTGACAGCATTGAAAATTCACCTGTATATAAAGCATTAAAAGACTATCACTACAAACAAAGTGTTAAGGAAAAAATCAAGCCATATTTCATTTTTAATAATGCTCAGCTTGAAGAGATAATAAAAACTAATCCTCAAACTTTAGAAGAACTAAAATCAATAAAAGGCTTTGGTGATGCCAAATGCCTAAAATACGGTAAAGACATTCTAATGATATTGGGAGATTATTGATATAACAATAACTAACTTCAGATATATCCACCGATACAGCCACCTGTATCGGTGTTTTTTCTGCCACAAAACCTACCCCACACCCCTCTATTGACATTTCCCCCTTATTGTGCTATCATAAAAAAGAACGAGTTAGTCGTAACTAGCCCAATAATACCGCAGGAGGAAGAAAAATGGATATGAATGAAAAACCAACGCTCTCAGGCGTGCCTGAAACTATGCTGCAAACCGTGTATGCCCGTGCAAAGGAAACCAAAACAAGGGGTGCGATAAAAGATACAAAAGCCGTGGAGATAATAGATAAGATAAACTATGATTTTTCACTTGCCGATAAGGACTCCGCAATGCACAGCGGCGTTGTTGCAAGAACCATAGTCCTTGACGAGTTGACAAAAAAGTATCTTAACAAGTATAAGGGTGCGACCGTTGTGAATATCGCCTGCGGACTTGATACACGCTGCTATAGAATGAACGGCTATTCCCATTGGTATAACCTTGACCTGCCTGAAACTATTACCGTCCGTCAAAAACTGCTCCCTGAATCAGGAGAGATATCTCAAATAGCAATGTCCGCCATGGACGATTGGGGCAGCGAGATAGCCGAGCATGACGGCCCTGCAATGGTCATCATCGAAGGTCTGACTATGTACCTCTCCGAAAAGGACGTAAAGCGGATATTTGACGTCATAAGCAAACGCTTTGACCACGTCACCGTCCTTGTTGAAACAATGAATCCTGCCATGGTAAAGCATATGAAAGAAAAGTCTATCGAGGGCAGCCAAGCCAAATTCACATGGGGAGTCAAAAACGGCAGCGAGCTTGCAAAGCTTATCCCAAACTTCCGCCTTATAGAAGAACACAGCCTCGCCGAGGGCATGGCAGAGTTCGTCCCGATATTCAAACTGCTCAAAAGAATAAAGCCTGTCAGCAATGTCTCAAACAGGATAGTCGTTTTGGAGAAATAATATAAAAATTTACTCAGTCCGTACAACTTTGTGCGGACTTTTTTATTTGGTATATCACCCACCTTGCAATCCCCCTCCAAATATGCTAAAATGTATCTAAAAGCATATTACATTCAAATAGATACCAAAGGAGCTGACATCATTATAAATAAAGCATACTATCACCTGCCGGGGCTTTTCGAGTTTTACGAGCTTTACGCCGCATTTCTGCCCCTATTCCGTGAGCATAGAGAGTATTTCTATGACTGGTGCGAAATAGGCTCTGTCTATGGTGCACCTGCCGACTGTATCTGGGGCGGCGGACGAGCAGGCTTTGGCTACCATTCACCAAGCGAAGTCCTGTCCCTTATGAAAGAATATAACATCTCCGCCCGACTGACCTTCAGCAATTCATTGCTCACAGAGGAGCACCTCTCCGACAAAAAATGCAATGACCTCTGCAAGCTTTTCTCCCAAAATGCAGACCCAAAAAGCGGCGTGATAATATATTCCGACCTGCTGCTCTCGTATATCAAAAAGAATTACCACCACCTGTATTTCGTGTCCTCTACCACAAAAGTCCTGACTGATTTTTCCCAGCTCATCAGCGAGCTTGACCGTGACGACTTTTCCTATGTAGTCCCCGACTTCCGCCTTAACAAAGCCCTCGATAAGCTTTCTGCCCTCACTCCTCAGCAGAAAAACAAAGTGGAATTTCTCTGTAACGAGTGCTGTTATGTAGGCTGCACAGATAGGAAAAACTGCTACGAAAACGTCAGCCGCAAAAACCTCGGCGAAAACTGTCCAGACCATATCTGCACCGCACCAAACGCCGCCGAGGGCTACCGCTTTTCAAAAGCCATGAAAAGCCCCGCCTTTATCGGCATAAAGGACATCGTGAACACCTATCTCCCCATGGGCTTTTCAAACTTCAAAATAGAGGGCAGAGGTCTTGGCAGTGCCTTGATACTGGAATTTCTCCTTTATTATATGACAAAGCCCGAATATCAGCTGAACGTTCGTGAACTGATATACCTTGACAGTATGCTTGACCTGTTCTGAAATGGAGGTAAAATGAAAATATACGAGACCAACGAAAGACCTGCTCCCCTGCTGACCGCCCTGCTTGATATATGAGGCTTGAAAAAAAGTAATTGACTTTAGGCTGTAAGCGTGATATAATGTTGAAAAAAGAAAATCATAGAAACGGGGAAAATATATGTCAGACAAAATAAAGTTAAAAGCCATATGTATATTGCTTATATTGGTGGGCGGTATCCCATGTCTGTATTATTGGGGTTCAGACCTTGTCCATTGGATATTTTCAAAAAACGCCCAGCAGACCACTGGCTATGTCATAGACTTTCAGGAAAACGTCACCAGCTTTGGACGTTATAAAAAAGCCAGCGATAAGATAAGAACATATACCATAGTCGTCAAGTACAAAGTCGATGACAAAGACTATGTAAGAGTGGTGAGCGACTGTCCTCATGGCATGAGCTCAAACGACCCTGTCAAAGTCTATTATAAAGACAGCGACCCACTAAACTCCGTCACCGAACTTGATATGCAGAAAAAGCCTCACATATATTGTATAGCAATTTTTATCCTGGGCATTGTAATGTTTATCCTTGAGAAAAAACATCTCATATCCATTTCTCACCGCTCATAAAAGCATAAATATCAACCGCCGATACAAACCTGTGTCGGCGGTTTTTCTATCTTAATATCCATATGCAGCCCATTCCATAAAAAATATGTGATAAATTCCATGTTACCCATAGTTGACTTGGAAACAAATATCGAAATAAGTGTAAACAAAAGCATATCCTTATTGAATCAGCGTAGGAATTATAGTATAATAACACAGTGCTGTCCAAAGCGGCAAAAAATTATAGGAGAATACATATGAAGAAAATAACCGATATATTCCTGCGTGCACTTTTAACAGGCGTGGCGATAGCCATAGGCGGAACAGTCTATCTTTCATGCCCCAATAAATATCTTGGAGCGTTCCTTTTCGGCACAGGACTTTTCGTGATACTCACCTTCGGCTTTAACCTTTTCACAGGAAAAGTCGGCTACGCAGTGGAAAATAAGCCCTCCTACCTCGGCGAACTGTGTATAATATGGCTCGGAAACTTTGTCGGTGCGGCACTTTCAGCCCTGCTTATCACCCAAACACGCATATCCGCCATAAGCGATAAAGCCGCAGAGCTTTGCGATATAAAGCTTAGCGACAGCGTCACAAGTATTTTTATCTTAGCTTTCTTCTGCGGTATTCTTATGTTCATCGCCGCAGACGGCTATAAAAATATCCAAAATCCTGTGGGGCAGATCCTTGCGATCTTCCTGCCCGTTGTGGTCTTTATCCTCAGCGGCTTTGAGCACTGTATCGCAAATATGTACTACTTCACCCTTGCAGGCTCATGGAGCACAAAAGCCTTCGGCTACCTTATTATAATGTCCCTTGGCAACGCCGCCGGCGGTATCCTTATCCCGCTTGTAAGAAAAGGCTTTGTAAAAAGAATATGACTATCAGCAGTTCTGATACCTCAAAAGAATTTAACATAATGCTTGATTCTGCATGGACTGCACATATGCAGCTCACAGATACTGACGATTTCGGCAGACCGTCCTTTGATCCTCCAATATGCAGCGAGGAAACCACCAAGGATATCCTTGAACTTGCAGCCAAAACAAAACGTGATAAAAACTGATACAAATAAAACGCAGCGAACGGCTCATACCATTCGCTGCGTTTTTATTTTTTATATTATATCCGCCCTGCGTTTGCCCATGGCGGCAAATTCTTTCCGCCGTGTGACAAAGTATGCGATAGTGACAGCCGTTCCCGTTATCACCCACGAAACAGGATAAACTATCATGAGCATAAGATAACTGCGGTGAGCAACATAAATCGTGTTCACCCACACAAGCCTGAACACGCAAGTTCCAAGCACCGTTATTACCGCCGGTATCATGGAGTGACCCATGCCCCTCAAACAGCCGCCAGATATCTCGTATACACCCGTGAGCAGTTCAAGCAGACAAACGCTCCACATTCTTATCATTGCATAGTGTATAACATTTTCGTCCGTTGAGAATATCTGTATAAAAAGGTGTCTGCCAATGAGGAATATCAAGCTCAGCCCAAGGCAGCTCGCAAGCCCGATAAAAGTACAAAGCCTGTATATCTTTTTGCAGCGGTCCTTGTCCTCCGCCGCAAAGTTCTGACTTGTGAACGTGGTCGCCGTCTGAGCGAAAGCACTTATCACAAAGTATGACATGAACTCAAAGTTCTGAGCCGCCGTACTTCCGGCAATTCCGCCCGAACCAAAGCTGTTTATCGCCGTCTGTATAACTACATTTGAAAGCGAGAACACCATGCTCTGCAAACCTGCCGGCAAACCTATCTTTATGATACCAATGAGATATTCAGAACGTATCCTGAGCTTTCTCAGGTCAAGCCTGAAAGTTTCCTCCTCGTGAGTGAGAAAATAAAGTATCATGCAGGCACTGAAAAAGTTCGATATAACAGTCGCCGTCGCAACGCCTGCCACACCCATTTTGAACACGATAACAAACAGCAGGTTCAATGCAACGTTTATGATACCGGCCGTGATAAGAGCATATAGCGGTCTTGTGCTGTCGCCCTTACTTCTCAGCACCGCCGAACCGAAATCGTATATCTCGATAAAAGGCATTGCAAAAAAGAATATCCTAAGATAAAGGGTGGCAAGCGTGAAAACATCGTCAGGCACGTTCATCATGCCAAGGAGTATCGGGGCAAGTATCTCGCCCACACCCAGTATGATAAATCCGCTTATGACCGCCAGCAGCACCACCGTATGCACTGCCTCGTTTATCTTCTCTTTCCTGCCCTGACCGATAAGCCTAGCCACCACAACGTTCGCACCTACCGAAAGTCCCAGAAAAAGGCTTACTATGAGGTTCACCAGCGACGCATTACTTCCCACCGCCGCCATAGCCTGATCGCTGTCGAATCTTCCCACAACAGCAAGGTCAGCCGAGTTAAAAAGCTGCTGCAAAATGCTTGACACCGCAAGAGGCAGAGCAAAAATAACGAGCTTGCTCGCCAACGGGCCGTGCAGCATATCTATTTCTTTATTTTTCATAAAATATCTTCTTTCATATTTCAACTAACTATTTTCATCGCACCTAATATTATATCACAACGCTCATACAAATTCAATATACGAATTTGCACATAAAGCTATGTGTAAAAAACTAAACATTCCGACCATTTGTACATTTTTTCGAACACATCACCTGTTGACAAAGGCGTAAAATGGTGTTATAATAGTAATCCACGGGAGGTGAGCAGTATGGCAATAGACAAAAAGGGCACAAAGCAGATAGCCGACAACCGAAAGGCACGTCACGATTATTTCGTGCTAGAGCAGATCGAGTGCGGTATCGAGCTTGTTGGAACAGAGGTCAAGTCTATAAGGAACGGCGGCGTCAACCTGAAAGACAGCTGGTGTTCTATCGAGGACGGAGAGATGTGGGTCAAAGGAATGCACATTTCGCCCTACGAGCACGGCAACATTTTCAACCGTGATCCACGCCGAGAGAGAAAACTGCTGCTCCACAAACGTGAGATACTGAGGCTGTTCGGAAAGGTACAGCAGGAAGGTCTTACGCTCATCCCGATGTCGCTTTATTTTAAAGGCAGCAGAGTCAAGCTGGCACTTGGGCTTTGCAAAGGTAAAAAGCTGTATGACAAGCGAGATGACATGGCAAAGAAAGCCGCCCAGCGTGACATAGAGCGAGCCATGAAAGAGCGAAACTGACACGGGGGTGTAAAGGTTTCGACGGGGGTTTTGAAACACGATAAGCGAGTAGAGGAACGCACACTCTTAAAACGGCGTACGTTTTAAAATTAGACGACAACGATAATTTTGAATTAGCTGCTGCTTAAGTCAGCACTCGTCCTGCCTTAGAGTACCACGGCTTTGGTAAGGGCGTCGATCAGTGGTGAACGTTGCTTGGCGATGACTGTAGCCCTGTGATGTATCACAGTCTACCAAACACACAGGCGTGTCTGTTTGCCTTTGTGCAAGGGAATGGGATCTTCCGCAATAACAGAATACACTCGTAGAAGTTCGTGGGGATAGGCTTTCGGACAGGAGTTCGATTCTCCTCACCTCCACCAGCAGGGGCGTGCCCCTGCACCATAATCCGCCTTACTTTGTGTAGGGCGGATTTTTTTGCCCTCAAACGCCCATCGGAGAAACAAACCCACGGCAACAACACCGTTCGATAACCATAAAAACTATCCTATCACGCTTGTAGGGAACACTGATATAGCCAAAAAGAGTGCATTACCATTCCCGATAATGCACTCTTAAATTTTACCCTATTTTTCTTCAAGTCCGCTGAGTGAAAGCTTGCTCTCCATTTTTTGTACAGTCTTGCTCTCCTGTTTTGCTATATTCGCCTCAAACCAGAAAGTCGAGCCCTTGCCCTCTTCCGATTGAACGCCGTAAGCAAAACCGTGGGTCTTTAGTATCTCCTGACAAATAGAAAGTCCCAGACCCGTTCCTACCACATCACGCTTTACCTTAGCGTCACGGTAGTATCTGTCGAATATCTTCGGCAAAAGTTCCTTAGAAATGCCCTTGCCGTTGTCCGTTACCTCGATACGCACCACGTCAGCCTTGTTTATCTGCTTGATACGAATGACCTTGTTGTCACCCGTGTAGTTTATAGCGTTGTTTATAAAGTTGTAAATGACCTGATCCAGCTTTTCGATATCCGCCGTTATTATCCTGTCCTCATCAGGGATATATTTGATGTCATATCCATTCTGCTCGATAAGCAGCTGATATCTTGTCATGCAGTCATTGAGCTTGTCAACAATAGAGAAATCAGTGAGTTTCAGCTCCGCATTGCCCGACTCCAGCTTAGAAAGCTCCAGCAGATTGTTTACAAGGCTTGAAAGCCTGTCCGCCTCGTCGATAATGACCTGAATGTGCTCCTGCCTTTTAACAGGATTATCCCCCGACAAGTCCCTTATCATCTCCGCATAAGCCTTTACCATGGTAAGCGGCGTCCTAAGGTCGTGAGAAATATTCGCAATAAGGTCTTTCCTCAGTTCCGAAACTTTCTGTATCTCGTCCTTGGCATTGTTGAGCACCGTGGAAAGTTCCTCTATCTCACGATATCCGTGACCGTTGAAGTCCACTGTGTAATCTCCTGCACCGAACTTCTTCGCCGTGTCCGTTATCTCAACGATAGGCCTTGAAAGCCTCTTTGAAATAAACATCGTCACAATGAACGCAAGTTCAAAAAGTATGATAGTGATGTAAATAAGCTGCTCTCTTATAATGCTCACCGTTGAATCTATCGGCTCGATAGAGCTTTCAATGAAAAGATACGCCTGCGTGTCCGAATCCTCTGTGTAGATAGACGTGCAGTAAAAGATCTCCTTGCTCTTGAAGTTCTCGTTCTGAGCTATCTTCGTGATATAGTTGTCATCTGATCGTTTCAGCTGCGATATCATCTGAAACAGCCCAATGCCGTAACCCTTGCTTACCACCTTGTTCAAATACGAATACGCTCCCATGTTGTTTTCCATTACCTCAAGGTTGCCCATTTCATCCGTTATAATAATGCAAAGGTTGTTGTCAAAAGCCAGCGAGCGGTTTGTTACCTCCTGCTGATCTGTGCCGTATGCCTGTATTATCTGATTTGCAGCGTCCGTAATATCTCTTATCTTAGCCGACTGATAATATCTTTCTAAAAAGACATACTGAAAAAGCCATATAAGGATAAGTATAAAAGCCGTAAAGAAGATAAAATACATCCATACATATGACCGCAGACTTCTTTTCGCCTTTATCTCCTCCGTTTTGCGACCGACCTTTTCTTTCAGCCCCGTAAGCTTACTGGATCTTTTCAAACTTGTATCCCATTCCTCTCAGAGTCACGATCAGATTGCGGTATTTTCCAAGACTGTTTCTCAGCATTTTTATGTGAGTGTCAACCGTTCTGTCGTCACCATAAAAATCAAAGCCCCAAACCTCTTCAAGCAGCTTTTCTCTTGAAAGTGCAATGTTCATGTTCTTCACAAGATAGAAAAGCAGATCATATTCCTTAGGCGTCATAGATACCTTTTCGCCGTCTATCTTTACCTCACGAGCTGTGAAGTTTATCTCCAGTCCCTCGTATTTGATAACGTCCTCCGTGTGCTGAGTAGCCGACGCACGGTTAAGTACCGCCCTTATCCTCGCCATAAGCTCCTTAGGCGAGAACGGCTTAACAACATAATCGTCCACGCCTATCTCAAAGCCGAAAAGCTTGTCATACTCCTCGCCTCTCGCCGAAAGCATTATAACAGGTATCTTTTTTATCTTTCTTATCTCCTTGCAAGCGGAATATCCGTCCAGCTTTGGCATCATAACATCCATGATAATGATGTCAAAATCCTGATTTTTCACCATTTCCACAGCCTGCATACCATCCTCCGCCTGAGCCACCTCATAGCCCTCGAACTCAGCATATTCCTTTATTATCTCTCTTATCTTTATCTCATCATCAACAACAAGAATTTTAGCCATTATTGATTCCTCCCTATTAATTCATATTCTTTTTATATGATAACCTATTATTGTGTAAAATTTGTGACGGTTTATAGAATATTCTGGTGCGACCACCCAGTTTTCCTTAAAACGCAGACTGCCCGCCAACCAAAAGGTATGACAGGCAGCCGCTTTTATTGGAAAATGTTATGGAAAAATGTCAGTTTATCAGCACTGTCCCATCATAATGAGAGCCATAAGGCAAAGCCCTGTAACAACACAGCTCAGTGCTCCCATGATATTGTCCATTTTTTCTGCTGTAAGCTTTTTCATTTAGATTACCTCCTTAGGTACTGAAATAAATCACTCTGTCCTCAGTGCGATAACAGGGTCTTTCTTCGCCGCCACTCTTGACGGGAACAAGCCTGCTATAAGCGTCAAACAAATGCTTATTGCAATGAGTATCACTGCCGCACTCACAGGTATAGTCGCCCTTATCGGCACGTCTGTGAGATGCGAGATTATCATGTTTATCGGTATGGTGAGCAGATAGGAAATTATCATTCCCAGTGCACCTGCCACAAATCCCACAATGACCGTTTCCGCATTGAACACTCTCGAAATATCCTTCTTTGATGCACCGATACTTCTCAGTATTCCTATCTCCTTCGTTCTCTCCAGAACCGAGATATAAGTGATAATGCCTATCATTATGGAAGATACCACCAGCGATATTGCAACGAACGCAATAAGAACATAGCTGATAGCGTTTATTATAGACGTGATAGAACTCATCATAAGACCCACATAGTCAGTGTATTCTATCTTGTCCTCTTCGCCAACACTGTCGTTGTAATCGTCGATAATATCTATTATCTTTTCCTTAGACGCAAAATCCACAGGATAGATGTTTATGCTGTCAGGGTCCTCCACCAACGCATACCCGATCTTTTTCATGTTGCTGTCATAGTTTGAAGTGGAATATTTTCCGCTGTTTGCAAGCTGCTCAGCATTCGTGTCCGACTGCTCCTTGAGCATCTGTTTCATAAGGTCCATCTGCTCGTCAGAAAGTGACGCAATATACTTCTTCTGCGTTTCCGTCAGCGAAGACATATCGCCGCTCTGTATCGCAGACATATCCATTGAGCCCATGGCGTCCATGCCCATTCCTGCAAGCTCGCCCGTGTCAGCCGCACCGCTCTGCTCCATAAGAGCCTTGTATTGCTCCTCGGTCATGCCCTCAGGTATCTCCATAGAGCTGTCGCCCATTGCCGCCATAGCAGCCGACTTGTTGTCAGCCTCCGAACTGTCCTCAGCCTTTTCAGCCTTGCTCTCTGTCGCACTGTCAGAAACCGCCGCCGAGCTGTCCCCAGCATTAGTATCTGTATCAGCCTGAGCCTCATCGCCCTTGAACTTCAGTCCCGTGAAAACATCTATGTCAGGGTTATCCTTCTGCTCCTTAACTATCTCGCTCTTATCCACCTTATCGATAAGATAAGTCATAAGGTCATGACGATAACCGATAGCACCGCTTATCGACGCCGAAGATGCGTCCTCGTCAGGTCTGAGTATACCAACTACACTTATCTCCGTGCCATTTGCCACAGCTTTTTTCATGTAGTCCTCATCTCCGGTCATGTCCTCCCATACGCCGTCTTTTTTCTCATAGAAATCAGGCGTAGGCACGACCTTGAATTTCAGATCAAGCAGCTCATCATAAGTGTAAACGTGCTGTTTGCTGTCAACTGAGATATCCTCTCCCGCAAGAGCACGCCTTACAATGCCGTTAAGGGAACTTGGGTCGAGCAGTCCCAACGAATAAAGCACATAGTCGTTTATCTCGTTGTTCTTGTCTACCACCAATACAACTTCGTTGTACTTCTCAGGCAAACGACCTGCAATGACGTCATACTGCTTTGAGATAAGGTCCTCATTGTCTATCATCTCGCTCCAAACGTCAGTGCCCATGCCCATCATGCCGCCCATCGAGCTGCTCATTGACATTGCCTCCGTCTGGGTCGAGGACATATAACCCATATCCTCCAAAAGCGTTGACGGATTGACCTGCTTTACACCGTCATCGCCCTCCGTGAAAACGTTGAGCGTTGTGGCATATGTGTACTGCACATCACTTGTAAGGCCTTTCAGATCGCTGTTCTCGTCAAGATATTTCTTGAACTTCTCAAGATTGTTGACCTTAGTTTCCTCCATAAGAGTGTTTATCATCTCGCCCATAGCGTTCTGAGAGTAGATCTTGTCCATGTCATGCTTTCCCGACTCTTCATGATTTTTCGCCATGGTGTTCATTATCTCGCCAATGCTCGCCGTAGTCTTTGTTATCTGCAATGGATAGCTTGAAAGCGTGTCCGACTGCACCTGATCTATATAAAGCTGAACTCCGTTTGAGATAGAAAGTATAAGTGCGATGCCAATTATACCAATAGAACCTGCAAATGACGTAAGCAGCGTCCTCGCCTTTTTCGTCATAAGATTGTTTCGGCTCAAAGACAACGCCGTCAGGAAACTCATAGAAGTTTTCAGCTTTTTGCGTTCCTTTTTGGCCGCCTTTATGTCCGCCTTTGTAGGTTCTTTCTCAGGCTTTTTGATAGGCTCAACCACGTTCTTGTCAAGCGGGTCAGAATCATCTATGACCTTTCCGTCAAGAAGTTTTATTATCCTTGAAGAATATTTCATTGCAAGCTCAGGATTGTGCGTTACCATTATAATAAGCTTGTCCTTTGAAATGCTCTTCAAAAGCTCCATTATCTGAACACTGGTTTCTGTGTCCAACGCACCCGTAGGCTCGTCCGCCAGCAGAATGTCAGGCTCGTTCACCAAGGCTCTCGCAATGGCAACTCTCTGCATCTGACCGCCCGACATCTGATTAGGCTTTTTGTTCAGCTGATCGCCAAGTCCAACCTGTTCAAGTGCCTTGACCGCCCTCTCACGCCTCTCCGACTTTGAAACTCCCGAAAGCGTCAACGCAAGTTCAACATTAGAAAGCACCGTCTGATGCGGTATAAGATTGTAGCTTTGGAACACAAAACCTATAGAATGGTTTCTGTAAGAATCCCAGTCGCAGTCTTTAAAATCCTTTGTGGACTTTCCGTTTATGTTCAGGTCACCGCTGGTGTATCTGTCAAGACCGCCGATAATGTTAAGAAGTGTCGTCTTTCCGCAGCCCGAAGGGCCAAGAATAGAAACGAACTCGTTCTCACGAAAATCGATGCTCACGCCTTTAAGTGCAGAAACAACGCTGTCACCCACGACATAATCTTTTTTTATGTCCTTTAAACTAAGCATAATTTTTCTCCTATTCTGTCATTGTAATGATATTATATCCCCCTTTTATAAACTCAGTTTAAACATACCCCATTTTTCCGAAAAAATTTGTCGCAGACCATACCAAGTCCCTGTTAATACCCCGTTAATAATTCTGTGATATACTAAAATAGTATGAATATATACTGGAGGGGTAAAAATGTTTCATATACTTGTAGTAGAAGACGATACCAATACACGCCGCCTGACCTGCGATGTGCTCAGCGATAACGGCTATATACCCATAGAGGCCCGTGACGGCGTGGAGGCTCTTGACATAATGGACGAAAAGCATATCGACCTTATCATAATGGACGTTATGATGCCACGCATGGACGGTCTTGAACTTTGCGAAACTATCCGCAAAGCCGGCTTTCAGACCCCAGTCCTAATGGTCACAGCCAAAGAAACTGCCTTTGACAAAAAGCAAGGCTTTATAAAAGGTACAGACGACTATATGGTGAAACCGATTGACGAGGAAGAGATGATACTTCGTGTCCAAGCCCTCTTACGCCGCTCGCAAATAGTCAGCGACCATAAAATAACCGTGGGTGACACTACCCTAGACTATGACGCCCTCACCGTAAAGACCCCCGATATGTCAAAAGAGCTGCCGCCAAAGGAATTCATGCTCCTTTATAAACTCCTTTCCTATCCCGATAAAATTTTCACACGCCGCCAGCTTATGGACGAGCTTTGGGATATGACCTCCGATACCGACGAACGCACCGTTGACGTACATATAAACCGTATCCGAGAGCACCTGAAAAACAACCCCGATTTCGAGATCGTGACCGTAAGAGGACTTGGCTATAAAGCCGTAAAGCTGAAAGGATAGCATAAAAATGAAAAAACACTCCCTTGCCGCACGCCGCAGCGAACGCCGCAGCAATTATACCATGAACGCAAGTATCGTGTCGGCAGTCTTTATGATAATGCTCTGGGCAGGCACGCTCACAGGCTTTATAATGCTCGGCATACGAAAATGCCTGCATTTTCTCACACCTCTGCAAATGCCATTTGTCCTTCTTACAGTGGGACTTATCGTTTCCGTTATAATCGGCACTTGTATCTCCGCCGCCGTTGCAAGCAAAATAGTAAAGCCCGTCCGTGAAGTAAAGAAAGCCATGCACAGCGTAGAAAAAGGCGACTTTTCCAAACGCCTTGAAGTCACAGGCTTTAACGGCGAGATAGACGAGCTTATAAAGTGCTATAATAAAATGGCACAGGAACTTGGCGGCATAGAAATGTTCCGTGAGAATTTCATAAACAGCTTTTCCCACGAGTTGAAGACCCCTATCGTTTCCATACAGGGCTTTGCAAAACAGCTGAAAAAAGAAAACCTCTCCGAGGAGAAAAAGCAGGAGTATATCGACATAATAATAAGCGAGTCCAAACGCTTGACGAACCTCTCTTCCAATATCCTCATGCTGTCAAAGCTTGAAAACCAGCAGATAATCACCGATAAAACAAGCTTTTCCCTTGACGAACAGCTGCGAAACTGTATCCTGCTCCTTGAAAAGCAGTGGACAGCGAAAAACATCAGCTTTGATATAGATATGCAGGAGATACAGTATACCACCAACGCCGAAATGCTCTCGCAGGTTTGGGTGAATATAATCGGCAACGCCATAAAATTCTCCCCTGAGGGCAGCACCATATCCGTCCGCCTCTCAAAAAAAGACGACACCATAACCGCCGCCATAGCCGACCACGGCATAGGCATGGATCAGCAAACTATCTCCCATATCTTCGAGCGTTTCTATCAGGGTGACCGTGCACACGCCGCCGAGGGCAACGGACTTGGACTGCCACTTGTTAAGCGTATCGTAGAACTGTGCAGCGGCAATATCCGTGTAGAATCTCAATACGGCAAAGGCACAAATTTCATTGTCACCCTCCCGCAAAACGACAAATAACCTTAGTATCATAAAAAAAGACGGACACTTCCAAAGAAATGTCCGCCTTTTTCTATTTTATCAGATAGCCGCAAAGCCCTGTTTCAGATCGTCGATAATATCCTCCACATTTTCAAGACCAACAGAAAGCCTTATCATTCCGCCGTTTATTCCTGCCGCAACAAGCTGCTCATCAGAAAGCTGCCTGTGTGTCGCAGACGCAGGGTGAAGAACGCAGGTGCGAATGTCCGCAACGTGAACTTCGTTTGACGCAAGTTTCAGGCTGTCCATAAACTTAGCAGCCACATCTCTTCCGCCCTTGATGACAAATGATATAACGCCTGCTGTGCCAAGCGGCAGATACTTTTCAGCCAGCTTGTGATACTTGTCGCTCTCAAGACCCGGATATGCCACGGACTCTACCTTGTCATTGTCCTCAAGGAACTTTGCCACCGTTATAGCGTTCTCGCAGTACTGTTTCATTCTAACCGGCAGCGTTTCAAGTCCCAGATTGAGCAGGAACGAAGAGTTAGCCGCAGGATAGCAGCCGAAATCTCTCATAAGCTGCATTCTTGCCTTTACTATGTAAGGTGCAAAAGAATATTTCTCAGTGTAGATAGTTCCGTGATAGCTCTCGTCAGGCTCAGTCATGCAAGGGAACTTTCCGCCTGTCCAGTCGAACTTGCCGCTGTCAACGATAACGCCGCCTACCTGTACAGCGTGACCGTCCATGTACTTAGATGTGGAATGAATAACAATGTCAGCACCCCACTCGATAGGTCTGCAAAGATAAGGGGTAGCGAAAGTGTTGTCCACAATAAGCGGAACACCGTTCTTGTGAGCGATGTTCGCAAAACGCTCGATATCAAAAACAGTCAACGCAGGGTTAGCGATAGTCTCGCCGAAAACAAGCTTAGTGTTGTCCTTGAAAGCAGCCTGTATCTCCTCGTCACTTGCGTCAGGGTCAACATAAATGCACTCGATACCAAGCCTCTTCATGGTTATGCTGAAAAGGTTTATCGTTCCGCCGTAAATAGAAGTTGACGCAATAAAGCTGTCCCCCGCCTGACAGATGTTCAGGATAGAGCAAAGCGTAGCAGCCTGTCCGCTCGATGTGCACATTGCGGCCACACCGCCCTCGAGAGCAGCGATTTTCTTTTCCACAGCGTCTGTGGTAGGGTTTTCAAAGCGTGAGTAGATAAGGCTCTTGGTAGGGTCGTCAAAGACCTCGGCTATCTCTCTTGACGAATCATAGACATAGGTTGTACTTTGTACAATAGGCACTACTCTCGGCTCTCCGTTTTTAGGCGTATAACCCTCGTGTAAACATTGTGTTTCGATCTTCAATCAAATCAAATCCTTTCAAAGCGGTGATGACCGCAAAATTTTTACCAATATAAAAAGCTTTTCAAAAAGCGTTTAAAACAGCAGCCTCCTAAGACCGCCTCAACATTACAAATGCGTTTATTTTGCATAGCGAAAACTCATAGCTGAATCGAAAATATCTTCTCCCATTGAAACATACTTTAGTGGTATCACCACATTATATTGTATATATTCGCTGTCAGAAAACTCGTATATACCCTGAACGTTCACACTTTGATCCTCACCCAGAGCCGCAATAACACAGCCACGCTTGCCGCCGCCCAGGTCAATTCCACGGTAATCAAGCCAAACATTATCGTCAGATCTGATATCAGCCGACTTTGCATACATGTCTAGCATATCATCAACTGTGGTCTTGTCAAGCCGCTGATAATAAGACAATGACAGATTTAACCCGTCATATTTTTCGTCCACTTTGCCGTCAATAAGATTTGCATAGACAATCTTCACATCTCTCGTGCCGTCAAAATCATCTGTAACTATCTCATGCTTTTCCAACTTTGCGGCAGAAAATCCACCTATCTCAGGCAACTCTAAAGCGGCAGAAAAATCTGAAAGCTCTATGGTCAAACCGTTTTCAATATCATAACGGTCTGTATCCACCGACCCTCCGTTTAACATATCATAAACATAACTGTCTATGACCATGTAAACGCCACCCGTGGTGATATTCGCAGAAATACCATTTTCGTCAACGAAACTTTCAAGTTTCGTGAACGTGCTGTCCTCGTCAAACTGCATTATAACTGCACTGGCTTTCTGCTCGTCGCTTATTTTGTTACTAAACTCAAAGCGAATGACCCCACCTCCGAAATCAGCGTCAGTATACTTGACAGGTATACTAAGGAGCGGCTCGTCAGAATTTATCATTGCGTTTATACCATAATAATCAGAAAGCATTGCCTCTGCACCAAAATTACCCTCCACGGTGCATTTGGCTGTATATGGTATTTCGCTAAGATCACAAACAAGCTCAGGGTCACGAATTATTTCCACCTGCGAACTGTCATCTGTCTGCGAACTTTCCTCCACACTGTCGGGCGTATCTGACACCGTTTCCGCAGTAGTAGTATCTTTCGTTTCTGAAACGCTGTCTACGGCTTCCTCAACAGGTCCGCAGGCACAAAGCACTGCCGACAACACTGCCGACAGCAATACGGCTGTTTTTCTGCTGTTTTTCATATTAAGTTTCTCCCTATTTTTTATATTTTGTTTATCCTATAAGTCCTTGAAGTCCACCCTTGCCCCCGTAAGAGCACTCTCCATTACTATCCTTGCACACTCCCCAAGCGACACCGCACTTTTGCAGGTCATCATCGCTTTTTGTATGCAAAGCCCGAATACTATGTGCAGCTCTCCCTTGCCTGCGGACTTTTCCGCCATAGGCAAAATAGCCTGCCACAAAAGCTTGATATATCCCTGAACGCTCTCGCCGGTCGTGCAGTTTCTTATCCTGCCAAAGCTTTCACCGCCGGCGTTCGCCGCCGTGTATCTCAGCATCTCACCCACATCAGTGAAAGGCTCTTCATACCTCTGCAAAACTCCTGCCACAAAAGACCATACCGAGTAGTTGTTTCCCACAAGCTTTTCGTCAATGATATCTCCGTAGAAATATTTCCGTCCAAGCTTGTCAGCGAACACCGTGAAAACATCTTCCTCGCCAACGCCCTCCGTCAGAAAAAGCCTCCTTACGTCCTCCTGACAAGCAAACCCCGCCAGTGAACCGATGCAGCATAAAAGCGACTGAGGGTGAACATACCCCTCAGGACTTCTCATTGCCCTGAGCAGCCTGTCAAATATCTCAAAAGCACTGCCCTTGTATTTTTCAAGTTCCATATCTATCACCGTTATTATCTCTTTTTGCTTTTTATCTTTCTTACTATCCCCCTGACAGCGTTCACATATATCACCGCAAGCCCAAAACCGCCAAGTACCCCCGTAATAAGCCGCCTTGCGTTCGTTGACTTCTTTACCCCTGCATATTGCAAAAGCCAGTCCAGCAAAGTGCTCTCACAGCATATCGCCGCCACGGAGCATGATATATTTTTCACCAAAGCCGCAGGAAAGCCCAAAAGCTGTCCCAACAGAACGCCGGTGCACCTTGCACAAACAGGAAACTGCCAGCCGTGGAAAAAGAAACTTCTCTCAGGTCTTTGATGACAGCCTGCCGCCGCACCTATCTCCATAAGGTGCAGCCACAGGCTGTAAAAATTCTTTCTGCCGTTCATCGTGCCCCTAAGCCCTGAACTTGTGGTCGCAATCAGGGCAGACCCAGTATGAACGTGTTTTTGATTTGCTCTCCATTCCGCAAAGTCCGCATATAAGCCCCGGCAGACCAAAAAGTATATACCCGCAGCAACCCTTGCCAAATCCGTATTTGCCGCTCCTGTAGTCCGTTTCGCTTATAAGCTGACAGTTGCGTCCACCGCATTTCGGGCAGCGTTTGCCCGTGTAAGATCCAGCCATATCTCTGCCTTTATACGTTTATCTCAGCCACATCATCAGAAACGCCGTTAGCCTCGATAACAGGCTTTACGCAGTTCTCGATGAACTCGTCGACCTGCTGAGGGCATCTTCCGATGAAGTTCTCAGGTTTCATTATCTTGTCCATTTCTTCCTTTGTTATCATGAACATAGGGTCGTTGAGGATAAGCTCGCAAAGATTGTTGTCAAGGCCCTCTTTCTTAACTCTTGCACCTGCGATCATTGAATATTCTCTTATCCTCTCATGAAGTTCCTGTCTGTTTCCGCCCTTTTCTACGGCGTCCATCATGATGTTCTCTGTTGCCATGAAAGGCAGTTCAGCCATAACTCTTCTTCTGATCATCTTGTCATATACTACCAGACCATTCTCAGGATCAGTAACGTTTATCATTATATTAAGGATAGCGTCAACGCCAAGGAAAGCCTCCGCAACAGAAATTCTCTTGTTGGCAGAGTCGTCAAGAGTTCTCTCGAACCACTGTGTACCGGCAGTGAAAGCAGGGTTGAGAACATCACAGATAACGTATCTAGCCAGTGAAGTTATTCTCTCATCTCTCATAGGATTTCTCTTGTAAGCCATAGCAGAAGAACCTATCTGATTTTTCTCGAATGGCTCTTCTATCTCCTTGAAGGACTGCAAAATTCTGATATCGTTTGAGAACTTCATTGCAGACTGAGCGATGCCGGCAAGAACTGAGCATACCTGATAATCCATTTTTCTTGAATAAGTCTGACCTGAAACAGGAACAACAGCGTCAAATCCCATTTCCTCAGCTATCATCTTTTCAAGCTCTTTTACCTTGTCAGTGTCGCCGTGGAAAAGCTCCATAAATGACGCCTGAGTACCGGTAGTGCCCTTTGAACCAAGGAGTTTGAGATTAGAAAGTCTGAAATCAAGGTCCTCAAGGTCCATAAGCAGCTCATTGCACCAAAGAGTAGCCCTCTTACCGACAGTAGTGAGCTGAGCAGGCTGCAAATGAGTGTAAGCAAGACAAGGCATAGACTTGTACTTGTCAGCAAACTTAGCCAGCTGGTCAATGACCTTTATAAGCTTTCTCTTTATTATCTTGAGAGCGTCTCTCATTATAATAACGTCAGTGTTGTCACCAACGTAGCAGGAAGTAGCACCAAGGTGAATGATACCGGCAGCCTTAGGACAAACACGGCCGTAAGTATAAACGTGTGCCATAACGTCATGACGCACCTGCTTTTCACGCTCTGCCGCCACAGCGTAATCTATATTTTCAATATTGGCCTCCAGCTCGTCTACCTGCTCCTGAGTAACATTAAGACCCAGTTTCATTTCAGCACGAGCAAGAGCGACCCAAAGTCTTCTCCAAGTAGTAAATTTCTTGTCAGCAGAGAAAATAAACTGCATTTCCTTGCTGGCATATCTTGTGCAGAATGGGCTTTCATAAGAATTTGTCATAGTCCTTCAACCTCTTTCGTAATAATAAAAAATGAATACAAATTCATTATAGCATATTTTCACCCCTTTTACAATAGGTATTTGCGAGAAAAGTTAGACCGCAAACGTCTACTCGGAGCGTGCACAGTCCCTCAAAAGTTAATTTTCTGTAAATTTTTCGCCGCAAATCCGACCGCCCTTGACTTTTGAAAGCGGATATGTTATGATATTAAAGCCGCATATTCACGGTCATAAGTGTTTGTATGTGTAAACCACCGTGCGTAGCGAGTTTATTAAAAGGTAGGTGCATTCGTAATGTACGCAGTAATTGAAACAGGCGGAAAGCAGTATCAGGTAAAACCTGGTGATGAGGTTTTCGTAGAAAAGCTGGACGTTAACGCTGAGGACGCTGTTACTTTTGATAAGGTAATGGTAGTAGGTGCTGACGATGGTATCAAGGTAGGAGCTCCATATGTTGATGGTGCAACTGTAACAGCTAAGGTCATCAAGAACGGCAAGTCCAAGAAGGTGACTGTATTCACTTACAAGCCAAAGAAGGGCGAAAAGACCAAGATCGGTCACAGACAGCCTTACACTAAGGTTATGATCGAAGCTATCAACGCATAATGATCTGTGCTGATTTTTTCAGAAATAAGCATGACAAACTTGTGGGATTTCGTATAACGGGTCACGCAGGCTATGCAGATCACGGCGAGGACATATGCTGTGCAAGCGTATCGTCTGCTGTAATGCTGACAGCGAATACTGTTACTGAGGCTTTTAAGATAAACGCTAAGGTGGCAGTGGAAGAAAACGAAATAATACTCAAGCTTGAAAACGATAAGGCTGAAGAGGGGGATAAGCTCCTGCTGGGACTTCTCACTCACCTGTATTTTTTGGCCGAAGAATTTTCAGGCAGGATCAAAGTCACGGTCAGAGATAACTGATCGGACGGATTACATTTTATGGAGGTGTAATTTAGATGATAAAGATTTCAATGCAGTTTTTCGCTCATAAAAAGGGAATGGGTTCTACAAAGAACGGACGTGACTCTGAGTCAAAAAGACTTGGCGTAAAGAGAGCTGACGGTCAGTTCGTACTGGCTGGCAATATCCTCGTTCGTCAGAGAGGAACACACATTCACGCTGGCGAGAATGTTAAGAGAGGTTCTGACGATACTCTGTTCGCAACAAGCGACGGTGTTGTAAGATTTGAAAGACTCGGTAGAGACCGCAAGAAGGTTTCGGTTTATCCCAAGGCTTAATTTTGTAACATATGACCCTGAGCCTTAGGCTTGGGGTCTTTTGTTGATTAAAGCAAAAAAGTATACACCTAATATCATTTATAAGGAGGTTTGATCATGTTTGTCGATCAGGCGAAGATCTATATAAAAGCCGGTGACGGCGGCGACGGTGCAGTATCATTCCACCGTGAGAAATACGTTGCGGCAGGCGGTCCGGACGGCGGTGACGGCGGTAAGGGCGGAGATATTGTTTTCGTTGTTGACGACAATATCTCAAACCTTATAGATTTCAGATATAAAAGAAAATATGTCGCCGAAAAAGGACAGAACGGCAGCGGCAAAAACTGCTCAGGCAGAAACGCTCAAGACCTTGTTGTCAAAGTTCCAAGAGGCACTGTTGTAAGAGAAATAAAAAGCGGTAGGATACTTGCCGACCTTTCTACCGATGAGCCTGTTGTTATCGCTCACGGCGGCAAGGGCGGACGTGGAAACGCCCATTTCGCAACTTCCACAAGACAGATACCAAAGTTTGCAAAACCTGGTTTCCGTGGTGACGAATATGAGGTCATGCTGGAACTCAAGCTTATTGCCGACGTGGGGCTTGTGGGCTTTCCGAATGTGGGAAAATCCACGCTCATTTCTGTTGTTTCAGCCGCAAAACCTAAAATAGCCAACTACCACTTCACTACCCTGACGCCTGTCCTTGGCGTTGTTAAGATAGAAGAGGGAAAATCCTTTGTTATGGCGGATATCCCTGGTCTTATCGAGGGTGCGAGCGAGGGCGTCGGTCTTGGTCACGAGTTTTTAAGACACGTAGAAAGATGCCGCCTTATCGTCCACGTTATCGACGTTTCAGGCAGCGAGGGCAGAGATCCTATCGAGGATTTCAAGGCGATAAATCATGAGCTTGAAAACTTCTCCAAGGAGCTTGCTGAGGCTCCTCAGATAGTTGCCGCAAATAAAAGCGATATGGCGACCCCTGAACAGGTGGAAAGGCTGAGAAATTATGTTGAGGATCAGGGACTTCTCTTCTATGAGATTTCTGCTGCCACAACAAAGGGTACAAAAGAGCTTATGTACGGCGTTTGGGAAAGACTTTCTGTCCTGCCGCCTGTTAAACAGTTCGAGGCTCAGCCGCTTACACAGGAAGAACTTGACGATAAGCTTATCTCAAAGAAAGACTTCCGTGTCACCGTGGAGGACGGCGTTTATTTCGTGGAGGCAGACTGGCTGCTCGATATCCTCAGAACGGCTAATATGGACGACTACTCTTCCCTCCAGTATTTCCAGAACGTGCTCAGGACCAGCGGCATAATAGATAAGCTGGAAGAAATGGGCATCGAAGAGGGCGACACTGTTTCTATATTCGACTTTGAGTTTGAATATCTCAGATAGGAGGGAGCGTCACGGGAAAGCTTTCTGATATGGACGCTATGCAGTATTCCCCGCTGGCACTGGCTTTTATCGGGGACGGCGTTTACGAGATAAGAGTAAGAGAAAAGCTTATTCTTGAGGCAAATATGCCTGCGGACAAGCTGCACAAACTCACGGTTGAAAGGGTCTGTGCGGAATATCAGGCAAAGGCTGTCCACAAATGGATAGAGGACAGTATGCTTGACGAGCAGGAAATGGATATATTCAAAAGGGGCAGGAATGCAAAGGGCATAAATGCTCCGAAACATTCCACTGTTGGGGAATACCGTGCCGCAACAGGTCTGGAGTGTCTTTTCGGTTTTTTATATCTCACAGGACGTGAGGAACGTATAGGTGAACTGTTCGAGGCAGCATGGTCGGTGGGCAGCACCAATGAATAATATTACATCAAGGAGTGAATTAAATGTCAGGTCATTCAAAATGGGAAAACATTAAAAGAAAAAAGGGTGCAACAGACGCTGCAAGAGCTAAGATATTTACTAAGATAGGCAGAGAGATCGCTGTTGTAGTTAAACAGGGCGGTGCTGATCCGGCAGGCAACGCTAAGCTGAGAGATCTTATCGCAAAGGCTAAGTCAAACAACGTGCCTAACGATAATATCGATAGAATAATCAAAAAGGCAGCTGGCGACGGCGACAAGAATAGCTATGAGTCAATGGTATATGAGGGCTACGGTCCAAGCGGCGTTGCTGTTATCGTTGAGTGCCTGACAGATAACAAGAACAGAACAGCAGGCGATATCCGTCACTTCTTCGACAAGTTCGGCGGAAACATGGGTACATCAGGCTGCGTATCATTCATGTTCTCTGACGTTGGAACTGTTGTTATAGAAAATAATGGTGCAGACGAGGACAAGATAATGGAGGACTGCTTTGAGGCAGGTGCTGACGATTTCAACGTTGAGGACGATGTTATCGAGATCTCATGCGACCCTAATCAGGTATCTTCTGTAAGAGAGGCACTTGAGGGCATGGGTTACAAGGTTCTTTCTGCTGAGGCTGAAAAAGTTCCTTCAAACTACACAACTATCGAGGACGAGGACGCTATCAAGAAAATGGGACTTCTTCTTGAGCACCTTGAGGATGATGATGACGTTCAGAACGTTTACCACAACTGGGATAATATGCCGGTTGAAGAGGAAGAATAATCTCTGAGAGGTATATTTTACCGACAACTACATATAATAATAGCCGATCTGTTATTGGACAGGTCGGCTTTATTTTGTCTACAAAAAAACGTGTAAAAATGACTGAATTAATCGAGAGGAACATATTTGTAATTGTGAGTTGTGCTATTGACATAAAAGGGGTTATAGTATATAATAATCGTATGTGTAGATATTGCCCTGAAAAGATAAAAAAATACAAATAATGGGCAATAAGAAAGCAGCAGAAAATGATAGGAGGAAACTTATGAACAAAATTTTTTGTTCTGCTCTGACAGCCGTTGTAACGGGTGCATTGCTGACAGGCTGTGCGATGCCTTGGGAACAGGGTACTGATGACGACACTGCCCCTGACGGTTATTCCTATACGGCTGACTCAAATTCAGAACAGAAACAGGCTTACCGTTGGCTGATAGAACCGACTATCAATGCCGACAATATCATTTCCTTTGACGGCAGTCAGGTAGACCCGAACAATGAAAAGAACACAGCTTATGCAAACTATTCTGTTATAAGACAGGACGGAAAATACGGCATTATCGATTACAGCGGAAACATGGTAGTGCCTGCGGAATATGATGATTACTACACCTGCTGGTGCGGCGAGGTCACACTGTTCAATGTGATAAACGAAAAGAACGACGAGTATGACTATTGCAGCATTGACAGCTCAAATCAGGTGGTATACTATGCCGCTGAACATCATGACAGCTCTCCGAGATACTACTGGAACAGCAGTGAAGAAAAAATCTATGTAAAAGACGCTGACGAAGATTACGGCGAGGAATACACAGGAAAGAAAGCTGTTGTTGTATGCGAGGCTGAAGTATCAAAAAACGACAGCGGATATTATGACATAACTCCTGTCAGCGAGCCGCTTTACGGACTGGCTAAGAAGGACAAGCTCATACTTGATATGCAGTACACAGATTTCTATGCACCTGCTTACAAGGGAGCCGGACTTACCTGCATCGCCTTTGAAAATGACGAAGGCAAGTGGGGATATGTGGGTTCTGACGGAAAGACCATAATCGACTTCAAGTGCGACGGTGACATGAGCACCTACTGCGGAAAGATAATCGATGATGAAATGGCTGTTCACCCTTATCTTTTCACTGATGATTACGTACCGGTATCCATAGATTCTTCATACGGTTATTATGATATAGACGGAAACTGCATTGTGCAGCCGGGTGAATTTGATCAGGCAAGACCTGTTCACAACGGCAAGGCATGGGTAAGACAGTCGGGAAAATGGGGCGTTATCGCATTTGGCGACGCTCCTGTTGAGGACGATTCTTCAGAGAAGGAAACGACCACAACGACCACTACTCGCCGTGCAACATATGCAACGACTACTACATCAGCTACCACAACGACATCAGCCACATCTACTGATAAAGCGACGGAAACAACACCTTCACTGACACAGCCATCTGAAACGACTGAGGTATCGACTGATACACAACCGTCTGAAACGGAAGCTCCAGTAGTGACTGACCCTGTGACAGATCCGCCTGCACCTACACCGGAACCTGAACCAGAACCAACACCTGAACAATGATTGAAAGCTCTGCATAATGCAGAGCTTTTTTGTGCAAGAAAATAAATTCTGCAAGAAGAACAAGATAAAACGCAGGCGGGGCCCGGCGTTAGAGGACTTGTGGGTACAGGGCAAAGCCCTATCGGAGTATGAGGCAGAGCCTCATTCGGCGTAAGCCGACTAGGTGCAGATTTAGGTATAAAAAGCATATGGAAGTTGTGCTTTAAACATAAGTTATATCGGAGTGATATAATCTGCACCGTTTTCCTTTTTCTTGAGCAATTTTGCGGCGGTGGGAAGTCGCCCCTACATACGTTGTTCGGTTTCAAAATTTGTGTGATAAATTTATACGCCGTGACGTTCGATAAAACGGAACGCCCATTTCTGTGAAACAGAAATTGCGTCGCTCCCCTACAGGTGCGGCGGGATAGTTTGTATGGTTATCGAACCATGTTGTTACCGTCGAGTTGTTTCTTCGACGGGCGAACACTGTTCGCCCCTACAGATTTGTTACCGTGGGGTTCATGTTTTAGCCGCTTTATATTCAATTTTCAAGCTGCGAACGAGGTGCAGGAAGTGCTTTTCTGTGCGATC
>ERZ1027056.65-NODE-65-length-63621-cov-13.220181_pt1 | contig 63621 bp, 59 predicted proteins | sample MGYA00519427_ERZ1027056 | MGnify/ENA primary metagenome ERZ1027056 (study PRJEB26926, sample SAMN06164570) | human gut metagenome | biome: ENVO:00009003; feature: ENVO:2100002; material: ENVO:00002003 | host: Homo sapiens | place: USA | collected 2012 ... | reverse complement strand
TGGGCTCGGAGATGTGTATAAGAGACAGATAACATATTTAAAAACTTCAAGTCAACATTTATAAGTACCAATATTGGAACTTAAAGAAAAAATAAAAATTCTGTATTATCTCATTAATTATTGTCGATTTAGCATATAATACCACAACAGCACCGTTCAATCAAGCCTTTCAGCGGCGAACGATGCTGTTATTGATTATTCAGTTAAGTTCAGACCGATAGTGTTCTGCTGTATGCAGTTATGGTCTCATAATTTGAACCGCTGTATACCTTTGCAATGGTCTTAACTCTGTATGTACCGCTGGCAAGATTGGAGTAAGAATAGCTGAAGTTAGCATAAGAGGTGAAAACTGTCGTTCCTCTGCCGTTTATGGAACTCCATGATGTGCCGCTTTTCTTCTGTATCTCCTGAGTTATAGTTATCTTTGTGGTAATGCCACTGATGCCTGTTACCCTGCTTTGACAAGATACTGTGTTGCCTGATTTACTTATGCCACTGTATACCTTCTGAGTATAAGAATACTGTAGCGATATCTGATCTCCGTAATTTGTATCTGTATCGTCTGCATATGCACAAACGCCACAGTTGAACAACATTGCCGCTGCAGCAAGTAAACTAACTATCTTTTTCATTAAAATTACCTCCCAGTAAAAAAATAAGTATACGAGAGCCTAACTCGACCCTCATACACTTAAACGCAATTTTCTGTCACTTTTGGACAGCACTATTTTATTTTTATAGACCTGCACAATTCCAGCATTTCATCTTTATTCAGGTTGCCTGATATTTCAAAAACATATTCACCGTTATCCCATATGATAGTATGATCTTCATATGATTCATAAATACTGTATGTCTGCTCGTCACTGTCTGTGTAGATATCCAGAGAGGTATGTTCATTATCAATGAGAACATTATAGCTCAGTTTTACATACTGCTCAAACATAATAAATTTATCGTTGTCAGCAGTGTAAACAGTATAAAGACTTACGCTGTCTTTTCCATATTCAGTTTCTGTAAAGCCATTTGGGAGATTGGAAATATAATACTCGTCCTGTATCGTCTGCGGACAATCATCGTCACATATTGCAGACACCTCATCATGGTCTGCGAAATGCTTTACGATAAAGTCATAGACCGCCTCACGAACAGCTTTAACGCTGAACACTGACGCCGATATGGCTGCCAGAATCACTATAACACACGCCGCACGTCTGCCAGCTGTGGAGATAAGCTCAAAATATGGCTTTTCACGGCGTTGTACAAGTTTTTTCATTTTCTTTTCAAACTTGGCAGAAAACTCATGCTCCTGAATATCAAGTTCGCTTATATGTTCACATTCTATATCCAATGATCTTTGCAAGGCTGTTAAAAGATTACTGCTCATCTCTGCCCTCCCGCAGCTCTTTCATAAGGCGATTTTTAGCCCTTACCAAACGTTTATACACGGCGTTTTCTTTTATGCCGTACATTTTAGAGATATCGTTCACTGCGTAGCCATAAATATAGTGCAGATGTAAAATATCCCTGTCAGTTTGTTTCAAATGTTCAATGCACCCAAGAAGTTCACTTACGGCAAAATCGTCAAATTTAGAGTCAGGTATGTCATCATAAAGTTCCATATCATCACGATGTTCAGCCTTTTTCCTGAGTATATCAAGCGAAGTGTTTCTGACTATCTTAACGTAATAAGCCGCCGTTTTTGGACAGACAGATCTATTAACTTTATGAAAATTTTTTGCGATACTCAGAAACGCAGCTGATACTGCGTCCTCAGCGTCCTGATCGTTGTCAAAATACTCTCGTGCAATGTGCATCATGAGATTTCTATAGTTTTTATACAGCATTTCAAAAGCATTTTTGTCTTCTTCATCGTCTATCAGAGCCATGCACACCGCAAGCATTTTATCACCTCACCAAAAGCAGTCTACGAATTATGATATCATATTTTACCTATATTTTCAAGTGTTATATCCTACAAAATACGCTAAAATTCTTCTGCTTTTTTCACATTAAATATATCATGAAAGAATACACAAAATCAATTCATAAGTAAATCTTATTAAAAACTAAAAAAATCAAGACTGATTATGGCAAAAATACTTATCGTTTATTATTCACGCAAGGGTGAGAATTATTGTGACGGTTCTATAAGAAAGCTTGAAAAGGGCAACACAGAACGTGCGGCAGAATTTATCCAGAAAGCTGTCGTAGTGATATTTTTGAGATCGACACCGTAAAGCCTTATTCTTAAAACTACATGACTTGCACCGAGGAGGCAAAGGCTGAACTTCCCAGCGGTGCCCGTCCTGAGATAAAAGCTTATACTGAGAACTTTGACAGTTATGATAATATTTTCATCGGATATCCAAACTGGTGGGGAACAATGCCTATGTGTATATTCACACTTCTTGATAAATTAGATATAATCCTGTATAATAAAACTTGACACACTCCTTTGTTTTTATTATACTTTGATTGTTTTGTATGTGTCAAGTTTTATTATACAGGATTAACTTTCTTTTGATCGTAATACATTACACATCCCTCCTTTTTCTACAAATGAAAAAAAGGCTGTTTTATCATCGTCACTTAAATTCGTGACAATAGACAAAACAGACTTTAAAACTTTGTGAATATTTTTTCATAACAAATCGGCAGGCTCAAAGCGGAATCCGCTCAAAGTCTGCCGTTATGTTCGATATTTTTTGTTGTGTAGGGTTCGACTCCCTTTTTTTCGTGAAAACTGGTGAAAAGCATCCACGGTTTTACATTAAAATTTTTTGTTTTCTAAATATCAAAAAAGCCCGTAAACACGGGCTTTTTAAGGTGAGTATCCATTTGGTATCACCAATATGGTTGCGGGAGCTGGATTTGAACCAACGACCTTCGGGTTATGAGCCCGACGAGCTACCGAACTGCTCCATCCCGCGATATTTTTTATGCTCTCTCTTGAGTGCTTATTTATTATATCACAAATGAAAGTGAATGTCAATACCTTTTTTGCAATTTTTTTATTTTGAGATGAAAGTTCTTGACTAATGTTCCCAGATCGAGTATAATATATACATTATCGGGGTGTGGCGTAGTTTGGTAGCGCGCTACCTTGGGGTGGTAGAGGTCGCCTGTTCAAATCAGGTCACTCCGACCAATATATCAAAACGGCTTTCCGCTTTGTGTGGAGAGCCGTTTTTTTATTTGTCAAAACATTTTAACACAAAAAAACTCCGACGAAATATCGGAGCTTTTGATTTTGTATTACATCTTCGCAAGCTTTGCAAATTCTGCTTTCAGTGCAGGATAGATCTCAGTGTAAAGCTTGTAGTATTTTTCGTATTCAGGTACTCGCTCTGCCTCAGGCTGCTGTATCTTGTCGGTCTTTACTACGGCTGCACAAGCCTCTGGTACTGAGGAGTAGATACCTGCACCTGTTGCTGCGAGAAGTGCTACTCCAAGGGCTGGGCCTTCCTTTGAGGAGGCTGTTTTAACAGGGCAGTTGTAAAGATCTGCAAGCATTGATCTCCACAGCGGTGAACTTCCGCCGCCTCCGCAAGCCATCATATCGGAAACGTTGATATCCATTTCTCTGAATACTTCAACGCAATCTCTGAGAGAGTATGAAACGCCTTCCATTACTGCTCTCAGCATATCACGCTTTGTGTGCATTGCAGAAAGTCCAAAGAACACGCCTCTTGCGTCAGGGTCAAGGTGAGGTGTTCTTTCGCCCATGAGGTATGGAAGATAAAGCAGTCTGTTTGCTCCCACTGGGACTTTTTCAGCCTCTTTATCCATAAGATAATATTCGTCAACGCCCATGCACTTTGCTGTTTCCTTTTCAGCATTGCAGAAGTTATCTCTGAACCATTTCAGCGAAAGTCCTGCACCCTGTGTAACGCCCATAACGTGCCATGCGTTCGGCACTGCTGCACAGCAGGTGTGTACTCTGCCCTTAGGGTCGATAGAGATAGAGGAGGTGTGTGCAAATACAACGCCTGATGTTCCGATAGTTGTGAACGCCTTGCCGTCCTCTGCAACGCCTGTTCCGATAGCCGCAGCCGCATTGTCGCCTGCTCCGCCTACTACTATCGTGCCCTCTTTAAGTCCTGTAAGCTCAGCCATTTTCTTTGTGACTTTGCCTGTTACTTCGCATGACTCATATACCTTGCCGAGCATTGACATATCAATACCAAGTGTGTCGCAGACTTCCTTTGACCAGCAGCGGTTCGGCACGTCAAGCAGCTGCATACCGCTGGCGTCGGAAACCTCTGTTGCATATTCGCCTGTGAGGATAAATCTCAGGTAGTCTTTTGGCAGAAGAATGTGTCTGCACTTTTCGTATATGTCAGGCTCGTTGTTCTTTACCCAAAGAATTTTTGCAGCTGTCCAGCCTGTGAGGGCAGGGTTAGCTGTTATCTTGATGAGCTTTTCTCTGCCGAGCTTTTCGTTCATTTCTTCAACTTCCGCAGCTGTTCTCTGATCGCACCAGATTATGGACTTTCTAAGAACGTTGTTGTCCTTATCCAGCATAACAAGTCCGTGCATCTGACCTGAGATACCAACACCTGCAACGTCCTCTTTGTTTACGCCGCTTTTGGTCATAACAGCCTTGATAGTGTTTATCATTGCGTTTGCCCAGTCAGCAGGGTCTTGCTCTGCATAGCCGTTTTTAGGCTGATACATTGGATATTCGATAGTTACAGAAGAGATAACAGTGCCCTTTTCGTCGAAAAGCACCGTTTTAGTGCCGCTTGTGCCGCAGTCTACGCCGATTACATAAGCCATAGTTTTTACTCCTTTTATAATATGTATAGTATCATTTGTTCTCATTAAAACGATTACATTAATTATACAATATTTCTCTCTGAAATGCAATACCCATAAAACGTTTTCGTTAAATTTTATGGGGACATAAAAAAGGACGGTGGGATACCGTCCTTTTGGTTTGTTGAAAGACCTAACGAGTGGGCGGCCTAAGGTCGCCCCTACAAAAGCAGGGTACGGCTTTACACCGCCATTTTTAAGCCTTAGTCAGCCTTTTCCAGTACGAAAAATGTGCTGTTGTTTTCAGTTTTCATCTCTTTTATCGCCCAGCCTGCGGCAAGCAGTCCGTTTAGCTTTTCTACTCGCTGAAATCTGTCCATATTAGGGGCTTTTCCCTCATGGGCTTTGTCTTCATTTCTTGACACATAAAATATCTTTTGCATATATATCCTCTTTCCCTGTGGGTCTGACAGCTTATCCCCCAATTTTTATACAGCTGTCGCATTTCGCTAGATATATTATACTACACAAATACAAAGATTTCAAGGAATACTAAAAATTTTAACCGCTTTTTAACTATTTGGCATTATTCCGTTTTTTCATGTAAGACAGCACGTTTGATACATAAAGGTATCCCTCAGGCTGAAAAAATGCACGCATTTGCGGTGGTTTTATCATACGATATATACAAAATCTTATGACAAGTGAGTATTTTTATATGACAGCCCTTGACTTTTTTGCATAAAAGGCATATAATATTATTATATTTATTAAATAAACTTATGTGGAGGGTTTAACAATGGGTAGAGTATATAACTTCAGTGCAGGTCCTGCTGTTCTTCCTGAGGAAGTACTTAAAGAGGCCGCAGACGAAATGCTCGATTATAAGGGCACCGGTATGAGCGTAATGGAAATGAGCCACCGTTCCAAGGCTTTTGATGATATCATCAAAGAGGCTGAAAAGGACATCAGAGAGCTCATGAACATTCCTGACAATTATAAGGTACTGTTCCTTCAGGGCGGTGCATCTCAGCAGTTCGCAGCTGTTCCGATGAACCTTATGAAGAACAAGAAGGCAGCTTACATAATCACTGGTCAGTGGGCTAAGAAAGCTTATCAGGAGGCTCAGAAGTACGGCGAGGCTGTTGCTGTAGCATCTTCTGCTGACAAGACTTTCTCTTATATCCCTGACTGCTCAGACCTCGATATTCCTGAGGACGCTGACTATGTTTATATCTGCGAGAACAATACTATTTATGGTACAAAATACAAGACTCTGCCTAATACAAAGGGTCACACGCTTGTTGCAGACGTTTCTTCTTGTTTCCTGTCTGAGCCTGTTGACGTAACAAAATACGGCGTTATCTACGGCGGTGTTCAGAAGAACGTTGGTCCTGCCGGCGTTGTTATCGCTATCATCAGAGAAGATCTTATCACTGATGACGTTCTTGAGGGCACACCTACAATGCTCAAGTGGAAAACTCAGGCTGACGCTGACTCTCTTTACAATACACCTCCTTGCTATGGCATTTACATCTGCGGCAAGGTATTCAAGTGGATAAAGAAAATGGGCGGTCTTGAGGCTATGAAGGCTCACAACGAGAAGAAGGCTAAGATACTCTATGATTATCTTGACCAGAGCAAGCTCTTCAAGGGCACTGTTGTTCCTAAGGACAGATCTCTTATGAACGTTCCATTCGTAACAGGCGACGCTGAGCTTGACAAGAAGTTCGTTGCTGAGGCTACAGCAGCAGGCTTTGTAAACCTCAAGGGTCACAGAACTGTTGGCGGTATGAGAGCGTCTATCTACAATGCAATGCCTATCGAGGGCGTTGAAAAGCTCGTTGAGTTCATGAAGAAGTTCGAGGCTGAGAACGCATAAGCGTAACCTTATTATAAGAGAGGGTAATTTACAATGTATGAGATAAAGACATTAAATAAGATCGCTACCTGCGGTACTGATATCTTTGACAAGGCTAAGTACACAGTAAGCGACAATGCTGAAAATCCTACCGCTATAATGGTACGTTCAGCAAAGATGCACGATATGGAGATGCCTGAGAGCCTGCTTGCTATTGCAAGAGCAGGTGCAGGTGTAAACAACATTCCTGTTGACAAGTGTGCAGAGCAGGGAATCGTTGTATTCAACACTCCTGGTGCAAACTCAAACGCTGTTAAGGAACTTGCTATTTGTGCACTTCTTCTTTCTTCAAGAAAGATAACTGAGGCTGCTGCATGGGCTGCATCACTCAAGGGCACTCCTGACGCTCCTAAGACTGTTGAGGGCGGCAAGTCTAAGTTTGCAGGTCCTGAGATACTGGGCAAGACTCTTGGCGTAATCGGTCTTGGTGCTATCGGCGGAAAGATCGCAAACGCTGCTGTTGCACTTGGCATGGACGTTATCGGCTATGACCCATTCCTTTCTGTAAACGCAGCTATCCAGCTTGATCCTGCTGTAAAGGTAACAGCTGACATCAATGATATCTACAAGAACAGCGATTATATCACTATCCACGTTCCTTACACACCTGACACAAAGAACACTATCGACGAGGCTCAGATAGCAATGATGAAAGACGGCGTTCGTCTTATCAACCTTGCAAGAGGCGAGCTTATCAACAGTGCGGCAGTTGTAAAGGCTATAAAGGACGGCAAGGTAGCAAAGTATGTAACAGACTTTGCTGATGATGTTGTTCTGGGCGAAGAGAACGTTATCGTTCTGCCTCACCTTGGTGCGTCTACACCTGAGTCTGAGGACAACTGTGCAACAATGGCAGCTCACGAGCTTATTGATTATATCGAGAAGGGAACTATCAGAAATTCTGTAAACTTCCCTAATGCAGAGCTTGCAAAGACAGGCGACCACCTTGTTTGCGTTCTTCACAAGAACGTTCCTGCACTTATTGCAAAGATATCTTCTGTTGTATCTGACAAGGGTGCAAATATCGAGAACCTTGTAAACAAGTCAAAGAAGGACTGGGCTTACACAATGCTCGATGTTACAGGCGATGTTGACGCTGACGCTTTCAAGGCTATCGAGGGCGTTGTTGGCGTAAGAGTTCTTTAATAAAGAATATTTTATATGCAGCAATGAGGCTGCCCACGGACGAACTGCGTCTTGGGCAGCCTTTTTTGATACAAAAAGCTATGATATAAGTGAAAATGGAGGAATTTAAAATGGACAAACTTATAACTGCTATACTATTTATAGGAATACCAATGGCGTTGACGCAGCTTTTATACAGGCTGTTTGACCACAAGGGCGAAAAGACGGCAAAGCTTGTGGAGCGTTTTCCTGTGCTTGTGAAGAGAAAGTTTCTTGTGCAGATAGGCGGAGCAATGGCGTTCGTTATCGTGTTCGGGCTTATCTCGCTGCTGCTTGATCTGCCTATGAAGGTATTTTTCATTGTATGCGGAGTGGTAGTTGGCGTGATAAACGGCATGGCTGTTACGCTTATGTACAGAGATTAGTCGGTTGCCACGTTGCAACTGGGGCAAAATAAAAAGCTGCCAGAATGATATCTGACAGCTTTTTTTGTATGCTTATTTCTTTCTGAAAACCACAAGCTTGCTGATAACATAATTGAGTATCAGCACCACGACGTTTGCTACTATCTTTGTTACCCAGTAGTTGAAACTCAGCAGTGAGTAGCCGAGCCACATCATGAACATTTCTACCAGCAGGGTGAATATCCTTCCGCCGTAAAATGACGCTGCCTCGGAAACTATGTCTTTTGTGCCCTCTGCCTCAGACTCGAAAACCCATATCCTGTTTGTGACATATGCGAAAGTAACTGCACATATCCATGATATGACGGTGCTTGCGGTGGAAACGCCGCCTTTGCCCAAGCCTGCCTGCTCAAGGAGCATTTTTGAGATGCCTGCGGTCACAAAGCTCACGGCTGTGGTCAGGACGCCGAAAAACAGATACAAGAGCATTTCCTTGTTCTTTTTGTAGAAAGGTCTGAACCAGCCGAATATCTTCCAGTCCATTATTTTGTCGAAAATGTCCTTTTCTTTCTTTGCCATTTATGTTATCTCCTTTTGTGCTGATGAATACAATGAATATTATAACTCTTTTACACCGTTTTTTCAACAATACTGTTGCAATTAGTTAAAAAATATGTTATGATAGCTATATGTAGTCAGTTTTCATGACTGCCTTTAGTGCTATTTTTATAACTAGGGCGGCAAATTTATATTCTGACCTGAAAGGATAATTTATTTTTATGAAAGTTGTTATCATCGCTGTGCTCCTTATGCTTTCTGCCGTGTGCTCCGCAACGGAAACGGCTTTTTCTTCCTGCAACAGGATAAGGCTCAAAAAGCTTGCTGACGAGGGAAACAAAGCCGCAAAGAAGGCTATGAACATATGCGATAATTTTGATAAGGCACTCACCGCTATACTTGTGGGAAACAATGTTGTGAACATTTCTTCATCTTCACTTGCAACGGTGCTTTTTACGGAAAAGTTCGGAAAGGGCAGCGTTGGTATCGCAACGGTGGTGATGACGGTACTGGTGCTTATTTTCGGCGAGATATTGCCTAAGAGCCTTGCTAAGGAAAATTCCGAGAGTTTTTCTATTCTTATGGCAGCTCCGCTTTCGGCGTTCATGTTTATCATCACGCCTATCACAGCCATTTTTATGGGCATAAAAAGCGGTGTTTCAAAGCTTGTTGGCAAAAAGAACAGCGAGCCTTCCGTTACTGAGGAGGAGCTGAAATACATCATAGATGAGATACAGGACGAGGGCGTGCTTGAAAAGCAGGAGTCTGAGCTGGTGCGTTCGGCACTGGATTTTGACGAGATCACTATCAGCGAGATACTTGTGCCGAGAGTAAATATCGAGGGCGTTGAGCTGCATGAGGATATGGAGAGCATAAAAAAACGCTTTGTGCAGAGCAAATTTTCAAGGCTGCCTGTGTATGATAAGGACATTGACCACATTGTGGGCCTTATCCACCAGTCGGATTTCTTTGAGATGTATCTAAAGGGCAAGACCGACATAAGCCTTATAATGAATAATCCGCTTTACATAACCGAGAACCGCAAGATATCGGAAATTTTAAAGCAGATGCAGCGTAAAAAGGTGCATATGGCGGTGGTGCTTGACCAGTATGGCGGCACGGAGGGTATTTGTACTCTTGAAGATATCATTGAGGAGCTTGTGGGAGAGATATATGACGAGAGCGACGAGGAAGATACCTCACTTGTGAAAATAAGCGACGGCGTTTATGATGCGTCGGCGGAGCTTTCGGTGTCGGATTTTCTTGAGAGGATAGGTTTGCCGGAGGACACTATCGAAACGGACAGGACTTCTCTTGGCGGCTGGATAATGGATATGCTTGACAGACTTCCTGAGCAGAATGAGGCTATAAGCTGTCCGCCTTTTGAAATGACAGTGAAAATGGAGGACGAGCAGAAAATAGACAGGATACGTTTCAAGATATCCGAAGAGGAGCTTGAAAATAAAAACACGGAGGACGAAAATGCCTAAGCAGATAAAGAAAGAGCAGATAAAAAAGTCGGAGCTTTTATACAGAAAATGGGCTGTGGCAGGGCTTGCGGCTGCGGCGGTGTTCATGGGCTTTATGGCAGGACTTATGAGCATGATAGTTAAAACTGAGGGTGCGAAAGTGCCTACGGCGTTGCTTTTTGCGGCGTTTGTCATTTACACGGCGGTGTCGGTGGTATGTGCGGTGCTTGGCATAAAAAGCTATGTTAATGACGACTGCGGAGTGTGCCTTTTTCAGGGAATAGTGCATATTTACAGTGCTATAGCCTGCGTGATGAATGTGAGAATGGCGTTTATAATACTGTTCTCGGCGTTAGGCTCGCAGTCGGCGGTGGATAAGCTTATAGGAAGTCAGTCGCAGAACGAATTTATACAAAGCCAGTATGCAAGCTGGATATGCCTTGCTATTGCGACGTTGTTTTCGGTGATACTTGGTATTCTTGCGGTGGTAAGGCTTGTGAAAAATAAAAAGGGCTGATAAAATTATCATTTAATGTAGGGGCGAACAGTGTTCGCCCGTTATTTTGTATGTTTTGCGGCATACGGGTCTTAGAAAATCATAGAGTAAGGAAGAAGAAAAATAATGTTTTTGCTTATACTTGTAGTTGTATGCTACACAATATGTTCGCTGAGTGACAAGTACGCCGTTTCAACGGCAAAATTCAACGGCGATGAGCTTGGCTTTTTAATGGCGGCGGCAACGGCTGTTTTCATGGCTTGCTGTCTGCCTTTCCTTGACAGGACTATCACGCTTAGCTGGCAGTCATTTGCGGCAATAGGTTTGCTGTGCTTGTCGAAGATACTGGAATTCAAGCTTTCGGCTATCATTCTTGACGAGATATCAGCCTTTGAGCTTAAAGCTTGGCTTGGTATCACCCTGTTCATGTCATATGCGACGGATATTTTCCTTGGTGAAAAGCCGAGCATTTTCAAGTTCCTTTTCATTGTGCTCACTGTTGCAGGACTTATTTTCATTGCAAAGTCTGGCAGGACTGACAGCGGCAGCATAAATTACCGCAGGATAGTTCTGCCGCTGGTGTTTTATCTGCTGGCAAGATACGGTTACGGAATAGTTGTAAGGGCGTCAGAGGACTACATATCATCAACTATGGCACTGTTTTTTGCTCTTATACTTATGGCTGTTATTTTGCTGCCCAGGGCAAAGCCTTTGGAGATATTTAAGAAAAATCAGAAGGGTGCATGGGTGGTCGTGCTCACAAAGATACCGAATGTGGCAGGTCTGCTTGCGGAAAATGCGGTCATTGCGGTGAGCCTTGCAAGTGCGTCATTTATCCAGCCTATGATACTGTGCTCGCTGTTCGTGATAGCACTCATAAGAAAAGAGCCTATCACAAAGCTGAGATTTATCGGCAGCGTTATTTGTATGGTGGGTATAATCGGATTTCAGATATGCTAAAAATAAAACGTCGGGCGTTTTGATTCGTCCGACGTTTTTTATTGTTTTAAAGTTTGTGAAAATGTTATATTTATCGTTCCATATTATACATTGCGGCGAACCAGTAATCCTCTTCCAGATAGCTGTTGTCCTTTTTGCCCCATGTTATTTTTATTTTCACAAGGCAGCCGTCGATATCCTCTTTTGGCAGCTCAAGTTTTTTCGATTCTTTAGAGAGAACTTTTCCGTCATAGCTGTAGACTGTGTAGAGCACATCGCCCAGTCTGTCGCCTGTTGCCTTGACTGACATAGGGGTCTTTAGTGTGACAGTGCCCTCTTTGTCCACCGCCGCCTTAATGTTGAAGGACGGCACAGTGGAGAGCAGAGTGTCAAAGCTTTCGTCAGCGGACAGGCTTTTGGTCTTGCCGTTATAGTATCTTGTTTTTTCAGTGCCCGGAAGTTCATAGTTGCTGCCGTCACAGGTCAGCACAACTGAGCCTATCTCCACTTTCGGGGCTATATTTATCACAAGGGCACAAGCCAAAAATATCACGGCGGCAAGCAGCCCTACAAGTATTTTTCTTTTCATTTTTATCACCAAAAGATATTATAGCACCTTTTGGCAGAATAATCAAGAGTTATTCCCTAGCCTTTCAGATCTATCTCACGGCTTATTTTGCCCATTATCACAAGTGCGGTAATAGTTCCGACAAGCTCGCCTAGTGGTATCGCCTCCCACACGGTTTTGCCTGCTGAGGAGGCAAAAGTCAAAAGATAGGCGACGGGAAGTGGTATCACGATAAGTCTTATCAAAGACAGCACAAGGGAGGATATGCCGTGGTCAAGTGCCTGAAAAATTCCCTGATAGGCTATGTTTGCACCTGCAAAAAGATAGCCCAGGGTGACTATTCTGATAGCGTAGGTGGCAAAAATCTCCGTGTCGGCGGAAAGTGAGAATACCTGACATATCTGACCTGCAAAAAGCTGCAAGCCTACTGCTCCCAGCAGCATTAGTATGAGTGTGTAGAGCATACCGTATTTTATGCCGTCACGAACTCTTGACTTGTCGCCTTTGCCGTAGTTGTAGGATACAACCGGTATGATAGTGTTGTTCATGCCGAATGACGCAAAGAACACGAACTGCTGTATTTTATAGTAGATGCCGTAGGCTGTTACGGCAGACTGACCTATCCTATACAGAATGACGTTAAGGCCATAGGTCATGACGGACATGAGTGCCTGTATTATTATGGCAGGGATACCGATCTTGTAGATGCTTGATATTATCCTGCCCTCAGGTCTGAAATATTTTATGCCGTTTGGTATCTCCTTGTTGCAGGCAAAATGGAGCACGCCGCCTATTACCATTGTGAGTATCTGACCGATGACCGTTGCATAGGCTGCACCCTTTACGCCAAGCTCAGGGAAAGGTCCAAGACCGAAGATCAGGACAGGGTCAAGGACGATGTTTGCTATAGCACCTGCAAGCTGTGCGGCTGTGGAATGAATGGTCTTGCCGGTCGCCTGCAAAAGCTTTTCAAATATCATTGAACCGACTGCACCAAATGACAGCACGCAGCATATGCCAAGATATTCGCCGCCCAGTTTAAGAGCAAGGCTGTCTTTGGTCTGCGTTCTCAGAAAAGCGTCAGTGCCGAAAAGACCGAACAGCATGAACACGACATATGTGCAAAGACCTATGAAAATGGCGTTGCCTGCTGTTTTGCCTGCACGCTCAAGATCTTTTTCTCCAAGACTTCTTGAAAGCAGGGCGTTTATTCCCACGCCTGTGCCCACGCCCACGGCGATTATCAAAAGCTGCACCGGATAGGCAAGTGTGAGTGCGTTCACGGCGTATTCTCCAATGTTTTCTATCGTATCGTCTGTTATCCTGCTTACAAAATAGCTGTCAACGATGTTGTAAAACGCCTGAACTATCATTGATATTATCATAGGCAGACCCATGCTCAGCATGAGTTTTGGCATAGGCATAACGCCCATTTTGTTTTCTTTGTGAGCTGTTTCGCTCATATTAGATCACCTTCCTGTTTTGGCACAAAAAAACAGCGTAGGCCCGATCCAATCGGACTTACGCTGTCGCTGCTCATTGTTAATATGATTATATCATATAAATTTTGATTTGTCCAATGGTGTTTTTGAACAAATGTCAGAAGATAAAAACGGATTTTTTATACTGTTTGCTGTTGCGATTTTGCAATAAAAGATATAAAAAACTATTGACAAAATCAAAAATATAGGTTATAATATCCTCATAATAAAAGAGAGTAGCTGGCGGAGAGATCCGTTTATGTTTGCGTCAGTACGTTCCGATGTGGGACCGCTGCATATCTAAACGGCGAGACTTTTATTGAATAAATTGCCATAGGTGCAGTTTACCCAATAAACGTCTTGCCGATTTTTTATGCGTTTGTTGCACTGGACCTTGGGAAAAAGGAGGTCTGTGGGGTATATCGGCAGCGACTACAGGAAAAAATAAAAAAGGTGGTATTTTATGCAGCAGTATCAAAAAAAGCTTGACCAGCTATATGGTGAATTTTCATCTGGCGAAAATGGTCTGTCAACTGAGCAGGCAGTGAAAAACTGCGAAAAATTCGGACGAAATGTTATCACAGAGGGCAAGAAAAAATCTATTCCTATGATATTTCTTGAGCAGTATAAGGATTTCCTTGTGCTCATACTAATTGTTGCGGCGATAGTTTCGGCGTTCATGAAGGACGTGGAAAGCTGTGCGGTAATACTTGTCGTTATCACAATGAACGCTATACTTGGTACAGTTCAGACTGTCAAGGCGGAAAAGTCTTTGACGAACCTGAAAAAGCTTTCTGCACCAACAGCTAAGGCGTTGCGAAACGGTGAAAAGGTCATTATCCCTTCTGAGGAGATCGCAGTGGGCGATATCCTTCTTATCGAGGCGGGCGACCAGATATGTGCAGACGGCAGGCTGATAGAATGTGCGTCTGTTCAGGTGAACGAGTCGGCACTCACAGGCGAGAGCGTTAATATCGACAAGGATATGAGCGATATAGAGGGCGAAAAGCCTCTTGCTGAGCGTGCTAACATGGTTTATTCAGGCTCTTTTGTCACATACGGCAGAGGAAAAATGCTTGTCACTGAGGTTGGTATGGACACTGAGGTGGGCAAGATAGCCTCACTTATCCAAAACGCATCAGAGAGAAAAACGCCTCTCCAGAACACACTTGACGAGTTCGGCAAAAAGCTTTCTATAGCTATCCTTATCGTTTGTGCGGTAGTGTTCGGACTTAGTATGCTGCGTGGCGGCGAACTTATGAATTCGTTCATGTTCGCTATCGCACTTGCTGTTGCGGCTATCCCTGAGGCTCTCAGCTCTATCGTTACTATCGTGCTTTCTTTCGGCACGCAGAAGATGTCAAAGGAAAACGCTATCATAAGAAAACTTCAGGCTGTTGAGGGTCTTGGCAGCGTTTCTGTAATATGTTCTGACAAGACAGGTACACTGACACAGAACAAGATGACGGTCAGAAAAATAATGGTAGACGGCAGGATAATCGACACTGACGCTGTTGACCTTGATGACGAGAAAACAAAGATAATGTCAAGAGCCATGATACTTTGCAACGATTCAAGCTGCAAGGACGGTGTTGAGATAGGCGACCCGACTGAAACGGCTCTTATCAACTTCGGCACAAAGCTTGGCATTGACACTGACAAGGTGAGAGAAACTCTCCCGAGAATTTCTGAGATACCATTCGATTCAGACAGAAAGCTTATGTCAACTTTGCACGTTATAGACGGCGAAAAGGTGCTTTATGTAAAGGGTGCGGCTGACGTTCTCATAAACAGGATAACTTCAAGCGATGAGGAAAAGGCTGTTATCACTCAGCGTGTGGCAGAGCTTTCGGAAAAAGGTCTGCGTATACTTGCATTTGCAGAGAAAAAATTCGACAAGGATACCGTATGTCCAGAGGACGAGGACGGACTGGAGTTTATCGGTCTTATCGCAATGATGGATCCTCCGAGGGAGGAGTCAAAGGCAGCCGTTGCGGAGTGCCGCAAGGCTGGCATAAAGCCTGTTATGATAACAGGCGACCATATTGTTACAGCCTCGGCTATTGCCCGTGAGATAGGCATTTTGGACGATAACTCAAAGGCTGTTGAGGGTCATGAGCTTGACGCTTATTCAGATGAGGAGCTTGTTGACTTCGTAAAAGACAAGGCGGTCTATGCACGAGTTACCCCTGAGCACAAGATAAGGATAGTAAGGGCTTGGCAGGCAAACGGCTGCATAGTTTCAATGACAGGCGACGGAGTTAATGACGCACCTGCACTTAAGCAGGCTGACGTAGGCGTTGCAATGGGTATCACAGGCACAGAGGTTTCAAAGGACGCAGCATCAATGGTGCTTGCGGACGACAATTTTGCCACGATAGTAAAGGCAATAAGAAACGGCAGAAACATATACGAGAACATCAAGAAGGCGATACTTTTCCTGCTTTCGGGCAACTTTGCAGCGATTCTCGTGGTGCTTTTCAACTCTCTGCTGGGACTTCCGGTTCCGTTTGCGGCAATACATCTGCTGTTTATAAATCTGCTCACGGATTCACTTCCTGCTATCGGTCTTGGTCTTGAGCCTCACACGGAAGAGGTCATGAAACGCAAGCCAAGAAATGCAAACGAGTCTATCCTCACACGTTCTTTCCTGGGCGAGATCGCTTTGTATGGCGGCGTGATCGCAGTGGCAGTAGCGTCGGCGTTCCTTATCGGAAACAAGACAAGTGCAGCTCTTGGTATGACGATGGCATTCGCAGTGCTTTGCTCTGCAAGACTTTTCCACGGTTTCTCATGCAAAAAGAATGGTCCTGTTATCTTCTCAAAGGAATTTTTCAACAACAAGTTCGGTCTTATGGCGTTCGGTCTTGGAATGGTATTTTTAAACTCCGTTCTGCTTATTCCACCGCTTAAAGGACTATTCAAGATAGCAGACATGACAGGAATGCAGTTTGCATGGATATACATTCTGAGCTTTGGTTCTATGCTTGTTATCCAGCTTATAAAGGCGATATTATTTACAAAGTCTGACAAGTAAGGCTGTAGAGTTATCTTATAAAAGTTTCATAGGCGGGCGACCTTGGGTCGCACCTACGCAATAAAAATAACCGCTCTTCGTGATAACACGGGGAGCGGTTTTGTTTTACATATCTTCGCAAGGCAGCCAAATGCCGTCTTTTTTATGGAGTATCCTCTGATTTTCAGATCCTCTGAATTTCAGGGAGATGTTTTTCTTTTCAAGGACAAATTCGCCGTCAACGAGGTAGTCGATAAGGCTCAGCATTTCGTCTGTGTACTGCGTTCTGTATGGAGACTTTGAGCCTGCGAGCAGGTCGGTTTCAAGGGTACAGCCTGTGTAGCACCACACGTCCTTGTCGGGAAGTTCTGTTTTCACACGGCGGAGGAGTTTTGTAAGCTCAGGCTGGTTCTCAGGCTCCATAGGCTCACCGCCTAAGAGTGTAAGTCCTTTTATATAGCCCTTTGAGAGGGCGTTAATTATCTCGTCTGCGGTGGTATCGGTGAAAGGCTTGCCGTAGTCAAAGTTCCAAGTGTCAGGCTGAAAACAGCCTTTGCAGTGGTGTCTGCAACCTGAAACGAACAGCGTGACCCTCACTCCTGATCCATTGGCGATATCGGTTTTCTTTATCTCACAATAATTCATTTTCCGCTCCTTTCGCTTTCGGTGGATACTTCAAAGGGCAATACTTTTGGTATTGCCCTGAGTTTTGTTATAACAATTACAGATGCAAAACTCTTTCCTTTATCTCCTGAGTTCTGCCCTGATTCCAGAACTGTGTGCCGATATATCCGCAGGTACGTCTGGCAACGTTCATGGTGTTCTGATCTCTGTTGCCGCAGTTTGGACATTCCCAAACAAGCTTGCCGTCATCTTCTGCTATCTTTATCTCGCCGTCAAAGCCGCATTTCTGACAGTAGTCGCTCTTTGTGTTCAGCTCTGCATACATGATGTTCTCGTAGATATGCTGCATAACTGCCAGAACAGCCTCAATGTTGTTCTGCATATTAGGAACTTCTACATAGCTGATAGCTCCTCCCGGTGAAAGAGCCTGGAACTGTGACTCAAAGGTGAGCTTGTCAAATGCGTCGATGTTCTCGGTAACGTGAATGTGATAGCTGTTTGTGATATAGTTTCTGTCTGTTACGCCCTCGATTATGCCGAAACGTTTCTGAAGGCATCTTGCAAACTTGTATGTCGTTGACTCAAGAGGTGTGCCGTAAAGACTGAAATCAATGTTTGTTTCAGCTCTCCACTTTGCACAGGCGTCATTAAGATGCTGCATAACTTTCAGTGCGAAAGGCGTTGCAGAAGGGTCGGTGTGTGATTTGCCTGTCATATATCTTACGCACTCGCACAGACCTGCATAGCCAAGCGAGATAGTGGAATATCCGCCGTAAAGGAGCTTGTCGATAGTTTCGCCCTTTTTAAGTCTTGCCAGTGCACCGTTCTGCCAAAGAATAGGTGCAACGTCAGACGGCGTGCCTTTAAGTCTTTCGTGACGGAGCATAAGTGCACGTCTGCAAAGTTCAAGTCTTTCGTCAAATATCTTCCAGAACTTGTCCATATCTTTGTATGACGAGCAGGCAACGTCAACAAGGTTTATTGTAACAACGCCCTGATTGAATCTGCCGTAATACTTAGGCTTGCCGTTTTCGTCAAGGTATGTGGTAAGGAAACTGCGGCAGCCCATGCAAGGATAGCACTGACCGTTGCCGTTCTTGTCTACCTTCAGTTCTTTCATTTTCTTCTCGCTTATATAGTCAGGCACCATTCTCTTTGCGGTGCACTTTGCAGCAAGCTTTGTAAGCTCCCAATATTTTGAGCCTTCTCTTATATTGTCCTCTTCAAGGACATATATGAGTTTCGGGAACGCAGGAGTGATATAAACGCCCTTTTCGTTCTTTACTCCTTGGATACGCTGTCTGAGCATTTCCTCGATTATAGCTGCAAGGTCATCTCTTGTCTGACCCTCAGGGACTTCGTCAAGGTACATGAAAACGGTAACGAAAGGAGCTTGACCGTTTGTAGTCATAAGTGTGATGACCTGATACTGTATCATCTGAACGCCCTGAACTATCTCAGCCTTTACTCTCATTTCGGCTACCTTATTTATGGTATCTTCATCGGCAGGTATATTAAGCTCTGCGAACTCTTTTTTTACCTCACGGCGGTACTTGTCACGGGATATCTGAACGAACGGTGCAAGGTGAGAAAGAGTGATGCTCTGTCCGCCATACTGTGAAGAGGCTATCTGAGCGATAGACTGTGTAGCGATATTGCAGGCTGTGGAAAAGCTATGCGGCTTTTCTATCATGACCTCGCTTATGACAGTGCCGTTTTGCAGCATATCCTCAAGGTTGACAAGGCAGCAGTTGTGCATATGCTGAGCGAAATAGTCAGCGTCATGGAAATGTATCATGCCTTTCTCGTGAGCCTCAACGATATCGTCAGGGAGCAGGAATCTTCTTGTGATATCCTTGCTGACCTCGCCTGCCATGTAATCTCTTTGCACTGAATTTACAGTAGGGTTCTTATTGGAATTTTCCTGCTTAACTTCCTCGTTTTCGAAATTGAGCAGGGAAAGTATCTGCTTATCTGTAGTATTAGCCTGTCTAACGATAGAACGCTCATAGCGGTAGGTGATATAATGCTTTGCCACGGTATATTTTCCGTGACGCATGATGTCAGCCTCGACCCAGTCCTGAATAGTTTCAACGTCCATTGCTCTGTTCATTTCTGAACACTTATTCTCAATATTTTGGGCTATCTCTTCTATTTCTACCTCTGAAAGCCTATCCTTTTCCTCGACTGTAATATTGGCTTTCGCAACGGCATTTTCGATTTTCTCTCTGTCAAAAGTGTTCTCCGCTCCACTTCTTTTGATGATCTTCAATTATACCCTTCCCTTCGCTTTATCTGTCTTAACCACTATATATTGTGGTTAGTTACTTTTTATACAACATAATATTGAACATTTACTATTATACCACAATAAGAATATAAGTCAAGGGCATAGAATGATAAATAATCTACAAAAATATGAGTTTAAAACAGAGCAGTTTGCCGAAAAAGTATTACAAATGATTACAAACACTTGATTGACAAAAAGTGTGAAAATTTATGGCGGATCTGTAGGCAAAGTCAGGCGAGTTAGACGCATTATCTCATATGAACAAATTGTAAAAGAAGTGGCATAGTTTTATTACGTTCTTGACAAAATGGGAGCGTTATGCTATAATATTAAAGTTGAATGCGCCAGTAGCTCAGCTGGATAGAGTGACTGGCTACGAACCAGTAGGTCGGGGGTTCGAGTCCCTTCTGGCGCACCAGGTCACTTGTAGTGACTGGCATAGCACGTCTTACAATTTGTAAGGCGTGTTTTTTTATTTCTCTCATTGCAAAAGCCTTGCCAATGTGGTATAATATAACCGTTAGGAGGCTTTAACTATGAGCGTTGAGAAAAAGAAAACTAAGGTCGATCTTGTGACGGGATTTCTCGGAGCAGGAAAAACCACTTTTATAAAAAAATATGCCCGCTATCTTATTGATAAGGGCTGTAAAATAGGCGTGCTGGAAAATGATTTCGGTGCGGTGAATGTTGATATGCTGCTTTTGCAGGACCTTTTGAGCGACAACTGCGACCTTGAAATGGTTTCGGCTGCCGATAAGGATTGCCACAGACGGCGTTTCAAAACAAAGCTTATTGCTATGGGTATGCGTGGACTTGACAGGGTGATAGTCGAGCCGTCGGGTATCTATGAGGCTGACGAGTTTTTTGACGTGCTGAGGGAAGAACCTCTTGATAACTGGTATGAAATAGGCAGCGTTATAACTATCGCTGACGCTTGCCTTGATACGAACCTTTCTGAGGCGTCGGATTATCTCCTTGCCTCCCAGCTTTCAGAGGCAGGCATTGTGCTGATGAGCAGGTGTCAGGAGGCGTCACAGCAGGAGATAGCTGATACCCTTGAGCACCTTGCGGCAGTGCAGAAGAAATTCCGCTGCCACCGCATGACAAAGCCTGAGATAATAATGAAAGACTGGTCGGAGCTTACAGATGATGATATGGAGAAGATCGCAAACTGCGGCTATGAGCCTGATTCTCATGAAAAGCTGTGGTTCGATCAGGATAAGGCTTATACCTCGCTGTATTTCATGAACATGAAACTGCCTGATAATGCAATGGAGGAAACTGTCTGCAAGCTTATGAGCGACAGGGATTGCGGCAAAATATTCCGTGTTAAAGGCTTTATGCAAAATGAAGAGGGCAAATGGCTTGAGCTTAACGCCACACATAAGAATATCACTGTTCAGCCTATCGAAAGAGGTCAGGCAGTGTTTATCGTCATAGGCGAGGGGCTTGATAAGGAGCGTATAAGCGGCTATTTTCTGCCTGTATAATGTCAAAATATCGTAAAATAAATGCGGAATGTATTGTATATTTATCGGGATAATGGTATGATATTTGTAGGGGCGAACAGTGTTCGCCCGCATTTGTTTGTTTGCACAAAATTGTGACCGATCAAAATATGTGAGCTGTGGAGGACGCCAGCCCCTACATTTTATATTATATCTACAATAGCATTTTAAATAAACGGGAGAAAGTCATGACATACAAAGAAATAAGAAAGAACAAGGAAATAAAAGCTTTTATAAAAAGAGCAGGCATAAATCTGACCTCACTGGGGTTTACTGACCATTCAGAGGTGCACACCACCCTTGTGGCAGACAGAGCGGCTGCAATACTAAAGGAGTTCGGATATGACGAGCATACCATAGAGCTTGCGAAAATAGCAGGGTATATGCACGATATCGGAAACGCTGTGAACCGTACCCATCATGCGGAATATGGTGCTATACTGGCGAACGATATTTTAAAGGGCACTGATATGCCCCTTGAGGACAGGGTGACTGTAGTTTCCTGCATAGGCAATCACGATGAGTCAACAGGCGGCGCAACAGACCCTGTTTCAGCGGCGGTGATAATAGGTGATAAGACGGACGTGCGAAGGAACCGTGTTTCCAATAAGGACAAGTCCTCTTTTGATATCCACGATAGGGTGAATTATGCGGTAACAGAGGCGAGCCTGAAGATAAATGCCGACAAAAAGGTCATATCGCTGAATTTGCAGATAGACGAGAGCATCTGCACGATGTATGACTATTTCGATATCTTTTTGCAGCGTATGATAATGTGCAGAGGTGCAGCAGGCGTACTCGGTGCAAAGTTCAAGCTTACAGCAAACGGCAGCAAGGTGCTGTAAATATCATAAAAAAAGCTCTGCTTGGAAACAGCAGAGCCTTTTTTCTAGTCTTTCGGGGATTGTACCGCATCGTAGCCGGTTTCGCCGGTCCTTATTTTTACCGCCTGACGAATGTAATAGCTGAATATCTTGCCGTCGCCCGGGTTTCCGGTGTAGGCGGCTTTTTTTATCGCCTCGATAGTTCTTTCTTCCCATTCCTCAGAGGAAACGACTATCTCAAATTTTATCTTAGGCAGTACCTGAATGTCTACCTTCTGTCCTCTGACATACTCTGACATTCCACGCTGCACGCCGCAGCCCACTACCTGATATACTGTTATTCCGTTTACGCCTATCTCGGAAAGTGCGTCCTTTACGTCCTGATAAGCCTCTTCTCTTACGATAGCCTCGATCTTTATGAGCGTCGAGGAGTTTTCGCTGTTTGCCATTTCAAACACCCCATTCCAATTTGTGATTATTCAAGTCCGTTGAATGACGGATAAGCTGTTTCGCCGTGCTGAGTGATGTCAAGACCGAGCATTTCGTCCTTGGCGTCAACTCTTATCTTGCCTGTGATAAGTCTTGTTATGCCGTAGCATACCAGCGTGCCTGCCACTGCGATAACGACTGTTATGCCGATACCGGCTGCCTGTGCACCGAACTGTGCCCAGTCGCCGTATATCGCACCGTCATAGCCGCCCACAGACGCCTTTGCGAAGATACCGGTGAGAAGTCCGCCCCAGATACCGCCTGTGCCATGACAGCTGAAAGCGTCAAGTGCGTCGTCAAAGCCGAATTTTCTCTTGCCGTAGGATATCATGATAAAGCATACAGGGCTTGTTGTAAGACCTATTATTATAGCTGCCCATACCGGTACAAAGCCTGCACCTGGAGTTATGCCTACCAGTCCTGCGACAACGCCTGTGCACGCACCGATAAGTGTAGGCTTTTTGTTTTTGATAATATCACAGAGCATCCATGAGAGAAGTGCTGCCGCAGCAGACGCAGCCGTTGTGATGAACGCATGAGCTGCCTGACCGTTTGCGGCAAGTGCTGAACCTGCGTTGAATCCGAACCAGCCGAACATCAGCAGTGACGCACCAATCATTACTGTTGGTATGTTGTGGATACGGTAAGCTGCGTGGTCATAATCCTTTCTCTTGCCAAGGAGGATACAAAGAACAAGTGCCGAAACGCCTGAGCTTATGTGAACAACATCTCCGCCTGCAAAGTCAAGAGCACCGATTCCGTCAAGACCGAGAACGCCGCCCTTTGCCCATACCATGTGAGCAAGAGGATAATATACAACTACCGACCACAGCACAATGAAAACAAACAGTGATTTGAATTTCATTCTGCCTGCCACTGCACCGGTGATAAGTGCAGGAGTGATGATAGCGAACATCATCTGGAAACAGCAGAACACCATGTTTGGTATGCTTGCACCGTCTGTGTAGCCTTTGGCAAGGGAAACGCCCTCAAGTCCAAGCCATTTAAAGCTGCCGATAATGCCGTTGTCTGTTGGTGCAAATGCCAGTGAGTAGCCGAAGAGCACCCACATCACAATGCCTGTTCCAATGATGAAAAATGAAGTCATCATTGTGTTTACTGTGTTTTTCTTTCTAACAAGACCGCCGTAAAAGCAAGCCAGCCCCGGCGTCATAAAGAACACCAGTGCCGAGCATATAAGCATAAATCCTATATCCGCATTCATTGTGTTTTCCTCCCAAGCTTATAAAAAATAGTGCGAAAACTGAAAATGAGCAATAAAAAAAGTCCACCTCAGCACTTGCACATACTTTCGCAAGCGTTTGGTGAACATCATCGTTCATTGATATCAAATTGTGTTTTATTTTTCCGGATAATAAAACTTATAACATAATATATTATATTCGCAGCCATAGGATTTGTCAAGGATTTTGTCATCATCTTTATGATCTTCGTGAACTTAGACAACATATGCAAATATTAATAAAGCGGGATTTGTGCATTATGCCGCACATTTCCCGCTTATATATTGTGTTATTTTACTGTTTTGTTTGTATACTTTCCGTAGTAGATAGTGCCCTTATAGTTTCTGCGTGCTCTTATCCTGAATTTATAAGACTTGTGTCTGTTAAGACCCTTTGCAGTGTAGGAAGTCTTTGAGGTTGTGGTGAGCTTTTTCCACTTGCTGCCCGACTTTATGTAGACCTCATAGCTTGTAGCCTTTGATACTTTTCCCCATGTGAACTTCACTGTGCTGCCTGAACGTTTTGCAGACTTTATGGAAACTGATCCGGGAAGAGTGCAGACTGTGAGCTGAACAGGCTTGCTGTACTGTATAACATTGTCGCTCACATAGTATGCCTGAACTCTGTATCTGTACATAGTTCCGGCAGCTTTTTTATAGTTTGTATATGTGAGGAAAGTGGTGTTGCCAAGCTTTTTGTAGTTGTTGCCCTTGCCTGTCCACTGTGTTATGGTGTATCCGGCAGCACCGCTTGCAGCCTTCCATGTGAAAGTATTGGAGCTTGTGGTGTTGGACTTTGATTTAAGGCTTGTAGGTGCGTTGGCGGAGCTTATGGTGATAGTCTTTGCCGAGTAATTTCCGCAGTATGCAGCACCGTTGTAGTTTCTTATGGCTCTTACTCTGAAATAATATGTGCCGCCGTCAGAAAGCGAGCCGACTGTGTAGGTTTTCTTTGAAGTAGTGCCAAGGGTTTTCCATGTGCCATTCGAGTACATATCCACCTGATAGGAATTAGCCTTTGATACCTTGTTCCAGTTCAGGGTAACTGAATTTACGTTTGTGCTGCAAACGGTGAAAGAAACATTTGCAGGGAGCGTGCAGGTAGACATAACGTCAGAGTATGCACCTGTGATACATTCGCCTGTTGAGTCGTTGAAAGCTCTCACCTTGTATTTACGCATCGTGCCTGAGCTTTTTCCTGAGTTCGTAAAGCTTGTGGACTTAACTGAGCCAAGATAAGCATAATCATCGTTCTTGCCTGTCCACTGATATACCTCATAGCCTGTTGCGTTCGCAACTGCATTCCAGCTTAAAGTGTTGGAGGAAGATGTGTTTGAAACGCTGTAAAGTCCAGTGACTTTGTTTGGTATATCGGCAACAACTGCGTTTACATATGTGCAGTCGCCATAATAGTAATTGCCGCCATAGTATCTTCTCGGCATTACTCTGAAATAATTAGTTCCGCTCTCGGTTATCCCGCTAACTGTATAGGACAGATTTGTTGTGGAATTTATAGTTTTCCATGCACCGTTCTCGTAATGCTCAACAAGGTAGTCTGTCGCTTTTGAAACTGCTGACCAGTTAAGGGTAACAGAAGTTCCGCTTGCATATGCTCCTATCCATGAGATACGGTCAGGCAATGTGCAGGTCGCCAGAATGTTGGAGAACGAACCGTATACACACTGTCCTGATGCGTCGCTGTAGGCTCTTACCTTGTATTTACGCATTGTGCCTGAGCCTTTTCCTGAGTTTGTGAAAACAGATTCCGTGGTAGTGCCGATAAGGTTGTATTTATCACCTGTGCCTGACCACTGCCATACTTCATAGCCTGTGGCGTCAGAACTTGGGTTCCACGCAATGGTATTGGAGCTTGTTGTATTTGATACTGAGATAAGGTCAGATACCCAAAGCGGCTGCTCGTCTGCATACCATACGTTCACGTCAGTATAGGCAGGAATACCTGAAACAGTTCCGCTGCCTGAATACTGCCACATATCCATTCTTCCGTCATAGTTCGTGTTCTTGGTATAGTGTGCCAGCCAGATAGGATATTTCTGTCCCAGTGCAGCACCGTCTATGTAGTAGTTGAGCCATGTGTAGTTCGCATAAACACCTGCACTGTAGCCCGATTTTATTATGGTATCACAGAAGGCATTGCAAAGTGCAGTTTTCTGAGCCTTTGAAAGCCCTGCATTGTCAAGTCTGCCTGTGTCATAGTCAACTGATTCGATATCGTAATAAACAGGCATTTGCAAATTATATCCCTTTATCCTGTCAAGCACGAAATTCGCCTCGGCAACTGCCTCCGCTGTATTTATCGCCTGAGTGTAGAAATAAACGCCCACTTTAAGACCTGCTTTTGTCGCACCGTCAAGATAAGTCTTGAACCTTGGGTCCTCCACAAGCGTTCCGCTTTTTCCATAGCCACGGTAGCCCACTCTTATGATAACAAATTCAACGCCGCTGTTTTTGACCTTTGTCCAGTCGATATTGCCCTGATAGTAAGAAACGTCGATGCCATAGACCTTTGAAATGCCGTTGAATCTGCTCTGATGAGTCAAACTTTCCGCACCCCACAGGGCAGACATTGTTCTTACTCCGTTTTGCAGATTGTTTTCAAGATATTTGAGATATGACGGATCGTCCTCCGTGACAGGCTCAACAAGACCATTGTCTGTTGTCACCTCTGTGACGGTGTATCCCTCAGGTCGCTTTATCTGAATATCGCTGCCCTCCGCCGCATAAACGAACGGCACAGACTGAGAAAGAATTGCCGCTGACAAAACTACACCCGTCAGTTTAGGAAAAAACTTCATAATATCCTCCCATTAAAACTATGGCAGAAGTTCCATCTTTCTGCCTTTTACAACTAACATTTTTACACATCCTTTATTATAGCCCTTTTTCACCATATTGTCAAATGCAAACACATACATAAAAATGCAGTTATGGCATTAAAAGATAATATTTTGACCGTAAAGCTACCCTATATGGCATAAAAAGCAAATAAAGATGTTCACATTACACAAGAAATACTTTGAAATTTTGTGTGTTATGATATGCCGAAAATGGCACTGAAAGGAACATATCCTGAGAATAATCAGCATTTCAGGCGGCATAATAATGGTGCGGACATGACCGCAAATAATGAAGAAGGAGCAACATATTATGGATATATCAAGACGAAACGCTGTCAGGATAATATCTTTTGCGGCGGCGTTGATAGGCGTGCTGGCGGTGAGAGATATTCAGCTTATGAACAGTGCGGAGAAGGCAGTGCGTTCGGTGAATTACACATATTCAAGGGCAATGGGCGATCTTTGCGACGCCGTTGAGAACGTGAGCGATACCCTTGAAAAGGAGCTTTATGCAGGCTCAGGGAAAATGCACCAGTCGCTTGCGGTGAAACTTTACCGTGAGGCTGCCTCTGCAAAGGCGGCACTTGCCCAGCTGCCTGTGGAGGAGTTGCAGCTTGAAAACACCTATAAATTTCTTTCTCAGGTAGGAAACTATTCCATGGCGGTGAGCGAAAAGCTTATGAACGGCGAGGAGATATCACAGGAAGAGTATGAGAACATTTCCTCCCTTTATGACTTTTCAAAGGAACTTTCACAGGATATGTGGGAGCTTGAAAGCTCTGTGAGCAGCGGCGAGATATCTCTGACGGAAACAGGCTCTCAGCAGGGCGAACCACCTACGGTAACAGAGGGTTTTTCAGACTTTGAGGGCAGCTTTGAGGATTATCCGAGCCTTATTTATGACGGTCCATTCTCTGACAATATCCTTGAAAGAACTCCACGCATGACAAGCTCTGCACAGACTGTGTCACAGACAAAGGCACTTGAACGCTGCTCGTTGGGACTTAATATGAACTCAACCATTTTCACAGATATCTCAGACGTTGAGGGAAAAATGCCATGCTGGAGATTTTCAAACGATGATAAGACAATAGCCTGCGAGGTGACAAAGCAGGGCGGCTATATCTCATATTTTCTAAAGAGCCGTATATGCGAAAGCACTGAGCTTTCAAACGAGCAGGGCGTAAAGGCTGCGGAGGAGTTCCTTGACGATCTTGGTATCCTGTCCATGAAAACCACCTATTATGAAAATATCGACAACGTTCTCACAGTGAATTTCGCTTATGAGGATCTTGACGTGTGCTGTTATACTGACCTTATAAAGGTGTCGGTAGCAATGGACGACGGTGAGATACTTGGCTTTGACGCAAAGGGCTTTTTGGTGAACCATTATGACAGAGATATCCCCGAGGCGGAGATATCACAAAGCCGTGCACGAGAAAGCGTTTCACCACGCCTTGAGATAGTTTCAGGCAGGCTTGCACTTATCCCTACGGACGGCTTGGAAGAAAAGCTGTGCTATGAGTTTAGGTGCAGGGCAGAGAACGGCAGAAACGTGCTTGTGTATATAAATGCACAAACTGCGGAGGAAGAGCAGATACTCATTCTTGTGGAAAGCAAGTCAGGCACGCTGACTGTATAAGGTATAAAGGAGGATAAAAAAATGTCAGATTTCAGAAATTCAAAAACAAAAGATAATCTTATGAGAGCCTTTGCGGGGGAAAGTCAAGCAAGAAACCGCTACACAATGGCGGAGGAAAAAGCAAGACAGCAAAAGCTGTATGTGCTTGCCAACCTGTTCAAATTCACTGCCGATCAGGAGAAAGTCCACGCAAAAATATTCTATGAGCATCTTAAAGAGCTGTCAGGGGAGAGCGTGTTCGTTGACGGCGGTTATCCAGTGGATATCTCAGAGGATATGTGCACGCTGCTTGGTATGGCAGACCATAACGAGCATCAGGAATCCGATGATGTTTATCCCACATTTGCTGATGTTGCAAGACAGGAGGGCTATGGAAAGATAGCTCAGGACTTCACCAATATCGCAAAAATAGAAGATGTCCACGGCAAGCGTTTCGCAGCTTTTGGCAAACTGATGAAAGAGGGAAAGCTGTTCTCTTCCTCCCAGTCTGAAACGTGGGTGTGCCTTAACTGCGGATATATCATGGAGGGCACGCAAGCCCCTGAAAAGTGCCCGGTCTGCGGAGAGGCTCAGGGATATTATATCAGACTGTCAATGGCGTCATGGGGAAGTAATTGTAACTGCAATAAATAGTGCTCTGTGCGGTGCGGCTGAAAATGCCGTGCCGCATTGTGCTTTATAAAAATACATCACTGCAGGCGATACCATAATTCCTCATTCCTCACTTTACCGATTTGTTTGCATTATTCATAAATATATGTTATAATAAATGTAACTGCGAAAAAATACGAAAGGACTTGGAATAATTGATATATCTTGATAATGCTGCCACCACGAAACCTTGTGAAGAGGCTAAAGCGGCGGTGATGAAAGGGCTTGAAGTGTTCGGCAATCCGTCATCACTTCATAAGGCAGGTCTTGACGCAGAGCTGCTTGTGTCTGACGCCCGTGAAAATGTGGCGGAGGCTTTGGGCGTGACCGCTGATGAGGTCTATTTCACCTCAGGTGCGACAGAGAGCAATAATACTGCCATTTTTGGTGCATATAAGGCTCATGGCAAGCGAAAAAAGCGTGTGGTCATTTCTTCTGTGGAGCACCCTGCGGTGAACAATCCTGCACAGGAACTTGAAGAAATGGGCTGTGAGGTCATAAGGATATCCCCTGACGAGAACGGCGAGATAAACGCCCGTGATATTTTTGCGGCAGTGAATGAGGATACGTTCCTTGTTAGCTGTATGCTTGTGAACAACGAAAACGGCTACATACTTCCTGTGGAAAAAGCTTTTTCTATGATAAAGAAAAAATATCCTCAGGTGCTTACTCACTGCGACTGCGTTCAGGGATTTATGAAAATTCCTGTGAAAGCCAAAAAGCTGAATGCCGATATGATATCTCTTAGCGGTCATAAAATATACGCTCCAAAGGGTATCGGTGCACTGTATGTGAAAAAGGGCGTGCATATACCGCCTTTCATGCTTGGCGGAGGTCAGGAAAAGGGCTTTCGCTCAGGCACGGAGTCTGTTCCACTCATATGCGGATTTGGTGCGGCAGTGAAAAAGCTTGCTCCAAACGTTTCGGAAAACTTTGAAAAAGCCGCACAGGTGCAGTCATATCTCATAGAAAAATGTGAAGAAAATGGCGAGATTTTCGTAAATTCACGAAAAGGCGGTTCGCCATATGTGACCAGCATTGCGGTCAAGGGGCTTAAATCGGAGGTACTTCTCCACTATCTTGAAAAGCGTGAGATATATGTTTCAAGCGGTTCAGCCTGCTCAAAGGGCAAGAAAAGCTCTGTGCTAAAAGAGTTTAAATATCCCGAACAGAACCTTGATTCGACTATAAGGATAAGCTTTAGTATCCATACCACAAAAGAGAATATCGACGCCCTCATCGAGGGCATAAAAGCTGCACAAAATGACCTGTGCAGGATAAGATAATTTATGCAAACGAATGTTTTGTACTATTTATAAAGGGAAACGGCGAAAAAGGTCGCAGAAGTCATGAAAATGACGAGGATTTTTGATGACGATTTTTCCAAAGAAAGGATAAAAATATGAAAGAAATCATTCTCTGTAAATACGGCGAGATAGCTTTGAAAGGTCTTAACAAGTCAAGCTTTGAAAGCATGATGACAAAAAGCATAAAGAGAAGGCTCAAAAGCTGCGGACAGTTCAGCGTGTCAAAGGCTCAGTCCACTCTTTATGTTGAACCGCTTGATGATGACAGCGATGTTGACATGGCAGTAGAAAAACTGTCGAAAGTTTTCGGAATTGTTAAGCTCTGCCGCTGCTGTGTTCTGGAAAAGGATATGGACGAGATACTTACAAAATCTCTTGACTATATTGAGGAGGAGCTGGAAACTGCAAGAACTTTCAAGGTGGACGCAAAGCGTTCAGATAAGAAGTTCCCATTCAAGTCCCCTGAGATATGTATAGAAATGGGCGGAAAGATACTTGAGAGATTCCCACACCTTAAAGTTGACGTTCATGACCCTGACGTCGTGGTAACAGTTGAGATAAGAGAAACGAACGCTTATGTCCATGCAGGCTCTATCGAGGGTGCAGGCGGAATACCTGTAGGCTCAAGCGGAAAAGCAATGCTGCTGCTTTCAGGCGGTATAGATTCGCCGGTCGCAGGATATATGATGGCAAAGCGTGGTGCGATAATCTCTGCTATCCACTTTGAGGCTCCGCCGTACACTTCTGACAGAGCGAAGATGAAAGTTGAAAAGCTTGCAAAGATAATCTCTGCTTACTGCGGCGATATAAACTTCTTCTGTGTGCCTTTCACAGAGATACAGGAGCTGCTTAGAGATAACTGCCCTGAGGAGCTTTTCACTATCCTTATGAGAAGACTTATGATGGAGATAGCTCAGAGGATATGCGAAAAGGAGGACATTCAGGCACTTGTAACAGGCGAGAGCCTTGGTCAGGTAGCAAGCCAGACTATGTATGCAATGGTCTGCACAGACGCCGCCTGCCGTATGCCGGTGTTCAGACCATGCGTTGGTATGGATAAGTCCGAGATAGTTGAGATAGCAAGAAAGATAGATACTTTCGATACTTCTATCCTCCCTTATGAGGACTGCTGCACGGTGTTCACACCTAAGCACCCTAAGACAAGACCTAATCTTGCAGACGTTGAGGCGGCTCAAAATGCTTTCGATTGGGAGCCTTATATCCAGAAAGCTATCGAGGGCACAAAGCCTTATCTTATCAGAAATGTGTAGTCGTATTTTTACGGCGTACACGTTCTGTATAGTGTCTGTGAAAAAGTTACAAATGAGTTAAAGCTGTAACCAACTACAGCTAATTGTACGCTTTTTTGTACCCGAATATTTTGACGTTCTGTGGAGAAAAATGCCGAAAAGCCCCGAATTTTCAGGGCTTTTCTTTGCGTCAGAAACCGTCTTGAACGGCTTTTTAATAATGAAAAATCGGCAATTTGGTAACAAAAGCGTAACATAAGTTTACAGATATTGTTGTTTGTATTGGTTTTGAAAATCCGTCGAATTAATAAAATGGTCAAAAAAGGCGTATTTTTTATGTGCAATATATAACTAAAAGGGGCGATTATTACTATGAAATTTGCTGAAGGTGACAAAGTGGTTACAGATAGTATTGACATTGTTACAAAAAGTGTAGTAAAATATATGATAAGGAGCGGTCTGAAACTCTGCACTGCTGAAAGCTGTACAGGGGGAATGATAAGTCAGGCTGTGACTTCCGTGTCGGGAGCGTCGGAAATGTTTCTTGGCGGTGCGTGCACCTATACCGAGAAAATAAAAATGAAACTCCTGAATGTGAAAGCACAAACGCTGGAGCGATATACTGTTTATTCTGAGCAGACGGCAAGTGAGATGAGCAAAGGTGCACTTGAACTTTTCGGTGCAGACTGTGCGGCGGCTGTAACAGGGATAGCAGGTCCGGGCGGAGGCTCGGAGGAAAAGCCTGTGGGCACGGTGTACGTTTCGGTGAGGGACCGTCAGAAAGAATTGGTAAGACGGTTTGACTTTTATGAAGAATATGAGGATTTGGACAGAAGAAAGATCCGTATGCTTACAACAGAGGCAGCACTGAGAATGGTGCTTGAGCTGTATGATCAAAAGGCGGAGGCTTGAAGTTAATGTCAATGGCTAATGAAACAATGAATCTGTCCGAAAAGGACGATACTAATTTTTTTATAAGAGTAGTAAAATATTTTATCCCGTGGAAGGGCGACGGAGCAGGAGAAGTGTTCAGAAAGATAGTGTTCATGTTCTCCATAGTGCTTTTCTGTATCTCACTCAACGAGCTTTCTGATTTTCTTAAAGCTGACGAGCAGGATCAGACCTATATGCAGGAGATCGTCAATTATGAGCCTGATTTCAGCGATGACGTTGATCTGAGCAAGAATGACGGTGCAGACGATATCGATGTTTCAGACCCCGAGGCTGCCAAGAAAGACAGAAAAGTTCAGGACTGGGCAAAGAAACTTCTGAAAAGAAATAAGGACGTCGTAGGCTGGATAAAGATACCAGGCTTTAAAAATTCCGCAGGAGATGAATATATAAACTTCCCTGTTCTCAAGGGTAAGGATAATGAATATTATCTTTATAAGAATATTGACAAACAGTATTACGAGTCGGGAAGTATTTACGCAGACGCATGGTCCACCATAAATAAGGACGGGCAGTCTGATAATATCACGATCTACGGTCACAACATGAGATATGTGGGAACTTCTTTCACTCACCTCACAGAGTATAAGAAGGGCGTGGATTTTCTAAAGAAATATCCTGTTATCGAGTTCAATACTATCTATGATAGCAACTGCAAGTATGTTATCGTGGGTGCGTTCGTAACGGGAATACTTGAAAATCAGGACGACGGCAAGCTTTTCAAATACTGGACTACCAGATATTTTGACGACGCCGACTATAAGTTCGACGACTGGATCTCAGAAGTGAGAAAGCGTTCGTGGTATTCAAACGATATCGAGTGTACAGCAGACGATAAGTATATATCGCTCTCAACTTGTACAAACGAAACCTCAAATCTCAGGTGGGTCATCGTGGCAAAGAAAATGACGGCTGACGATAACCTGGATCTTATAATAGATTCCTATAAGGAGAAAGCAAATAAGGATATCTACTTCCCTAAGTGCTGGAGAAACGTATACGGAAACAATAAGAAATATTTCGGCTGGGATTATTGATGTTTATTACACCGTTTCGGTGTAAAATAAATTTTAGCTGGCGTCAAGCTCACGGACGGCAGTGAAGACGGTTTGCTCGCAGACGGTCGGAAAGGGTAATGTGATAAAAATGAAGCAGAAAAAAACTGAAGACAGCATAAAGCGTACAGCTAAGCCGTCGGTCAGGAAAGTAGGAACAATGCTGGGCAGCGGTGCGTTGGCAGTGCTCATGATAGGTACAGTTAGTATCTTCGCACTTACAAGTGGCAACAACGAGGCTCAGAAGGACACAAAAGCTGCAATAACCAACACTAAAACCACTTCTGTAACAGAAGCAGAAACTGAGAGAGATGAGACCTATACTTCGATGAATACTGTTACTTGGAAAAAGGCAGGTATCAGCGAGTATGAAATGGCACAGGCAGAGTCAGAGACAACAACTTCTGCCAAAACCACAACAAAGAAAAAGACAGAAACAACTACAAATGCAGCAAAAGAAACAAAGGTCGATAACGTTACGATGTATGCCACTGAGATAGTGAATGTCAGAGCAAAGGCTGACAAGAACTCGGAGATCGAGGCTATCGTTGCGGCAGACGAAGAGGTCATCGTGTCGGCTGAAACAAACGACGGTTGGTATAAGGTTACATACGGCGACTACAGCGGATATGTAATGAAGGACTACCTCAAGAAGGCAGAAGTAACAACAACTGCTGAAACTGAGAAGAAAACAGAGTCCAAAACTACAACAACAGCAGCTAAGAAGTCTGAAACAACAAAGACTACTACAACAAAAACACAGACAACAAAGAAGTCGGAAACGACTAAGACAGAAACAAAGAAAACTGAGGCTGCAACAACAGCAGCAAGCTCAGACAGCTCGGTGATAAGCTATACCGATGAGGAATTCGATATGCTCTGCTATGTTCTTCAGGGCGAGGTCGGAGATTGCTCAGAGCAGAGCAAGATAGCTGTTGCCAACGTTATCATCAACAGAGCTAAGTCAGGCAGATTCGGCAGCTCTATCAAGGACGTGCTCACAGCACCAAACCAGTTCACCGCTATCAGCGGCTACTACAGCGGCAGAAACAAGCCTACTCAGAACACTATCGAGTGTGCAAAGAGAGCACTTGGCGGCGAGGATAACTCAAACGGTGCAGTATATTATTACGCTCCAAAATATTGCGGCGGCAGCACAGCAGCATGGTTCGAGTCACTTACATTCTGTATGGAACTGGACGGTCAGAGATTCTTCAAGTAATTTATTTGAAGTTTTTGGCTAATATGCTGATAATGCAGCTATAAAATTGTATATAATGCTGAAAAGTCAGGACGAAACTTAGCTTTGTCTTGACTTTTTTTCAGTATTTGATAAACTTATACTTAGGTATGCAGTGGCTTTTTTACTGCATATGGGAATGTTTTGCGGCAAAAAAGCCGCCTTAAAAGATGAGGACAGTGTCTTGACAATGAATTTGATTACAAAAAGGATATGTGCAAATGTCTGTGCAGCCGTAATGGGAATAACTGCCGTGGGTGTATGCGGCGAACTGCTGCTGGACAATAAAAGCGTGGGTGCTCAGAAAGCTCCTGCGGTGCAGGTCAAAAACGTTGAAACTCAGAGCGTTAAAACCACTGCTGCCACTGAGGTGTATGACTTTGTGAAGTTCAAAAAATCCTCTGTGGACAAATATGATATGACCTATGCCCAGCAGAAAACGCAGGGAAAGATCTCCAAGAAAAAAAGCTCAGCGTCTGAGTTCACAGTGGAAATGCCTGAGGATAACGGCGAGTATTATAACACAATGAACGACCCTGCCAACTTTACTGATACAAGAAGTATCGCTGACGAGTATTATACGGTGTATGATATAATCTCAGGGGGTACTGTTACCCTTAACGGCCACGAGTTGCTCTGCCGTATCGTAAACAGCGAGATAGGCGATAACTGGGGCGAGGAGGCTATAAAGGCTCAGGCCGTGGCTGCCTATACATGGGTGAGATTCAACGATTCTCTCGGTGCGATACCAACGGTGGGACTTAAAAGCGGTTATTCTTCGAAGATAGAGAACTGCGTGAACAAGGTCGAGGGTCAGGCCGTTATGTATAACGGCAATATCATAAATGCCGTGTATTCTGCGTCTACAGCAGGATATTCCACCACCAGTCAGGATATATGGGGCGTTTCTTATCCGTATCTCCAGCGTGTAAAGAGCGAGTTCGATAACAAAGACCCTAACTGGGGAATAGAAACAACATATACAAAGGAAGAAGTCAAGGAACGTATCGAGAGCCAAACTGATATAAAGCTTTCAGATGACGTTCAGAACTGGTTCAAGATAGATTCAGCTTTCAGCGGAAAGTATATAAGCGGAGTGACTATCGACGGTCATACAAGCTGTACATATGAAGGTTCAAGCAGCAGGATAACGGGAATAACCCTCTGCAACCTCTTTGACGTTAAGTCGAACGCTATGGAAATAAGCTATAAGGACGGCGTGTTCACGTTCAAGTCTTACGGTTGGGGTCACGGCGTTGGTATGTCGCAGTGGGGTGCTTGCTATTATGCCGAGGCTGGATATAAATATGACCAGATACTTACGCATTACTATGTGAATTGCTATCTCGGTCTGTCCTCTGTAAATGACAAGGCTGTCAAGAGAGGTCAGATGTCACAGGAAGAGATAGATAAGGAAATAAAGGATTCTGAGATAGTTGACGAGGGCGGAAACGCCGTTGCTGCCGATAAGGATAAAGATAAGGACAGCGAGCCTGCTCAGACTCAGCCAACTGAGAGCGAGAGCACCACTACAACTACCGCTGCCACAACAGCTCCTGTGAGCGAAGAGCCAAGCGAAACAACTACATCGGAAACTACCGCCCAGCCTGTTGAAAACAGTGAGGCGGAGCAGAGTGCAGACGAAATTAGTAACTGAAAGGGAGAGTAAAAATGGGATTTTTTGCACCAAAGAATACGCCTGAAAATGCAATTAAAGCACAGATAGACGCAAAGCTTGCATTTATAAACGATAAGTATACTGAAATAGGCAGATTTGTAAAGCTCAAAATGGCTGATAAAATAGATGAGCCTGAGGTCAAGAACCTTATCGCTCAGATAGACGCCACTCTTGAAGAACTCAAGGGTCTTAATGAGCAGCTTTTGACAATAAGAGGAATGAAACTTTGCTCAGGCTGCGGACGGGAGATACCTGTGAATATGGCGTTCTGCCCTAACTGCGGAACAAAGCAGCCTGAAATTGCACAGCCGGTCTATCAGCAGCCTATGCAGGGTGCAGCAGTGCCTATGGGCGGTGCTCAGCCTGTGATACAGAATACTCAGGACTATCATAATCACCCTGTTTCACCTGCATATGTACCACCGCAGGCTAATCCTGTGAACTCTACAAACGCTCAGCCTGTTCAGACAGCAGCTCCAATGCCTGAGCCTGTTATCCCACAGACCGCAGTGCCGACGCCTCAGCCTGAAACAGCTCCTCAGCCAGCACCGATGCCTGAACCAGTCGTTCAGCCTTTGATAAATGAGGAAAGACCGGTTGTGGACATACCTGCTCCACAACCTGAGCCTGCTCCGGCACCTGTGAACAGCGGATTTGTTTTCTGCTCAGAGTGCGGACACAAAGAGCCTGCCGGCGTTAAGTTCTGCTCAGAGTGCGGAACAAAGCTATAGTATAAAAACAACAAGGCAACGCAAAGTAGTAAAGGGCGTTGCCTTGTTTTGAGTAATGAAGTAAAGGAAGATTTTTATGCCAGTGAATATTTCAAGCGAGCTTATGGAGTATGACGTCATACTTGCCTCTGCATCGCCAAGAAGAAAAGAACTGCTGTCATTGATGTGTGAAAATTTCAGAGTTATACCCTCTGACTGTGACGAAAAAATACCTGAGGACGTTTCTCCTGAGCTTGCCCCTGAGTATCTTTCAGGGATAAAGTGCAGATGTATAGCCTCGGTCTATGACCTGAGCGTCGTTATCGGCTGTGATACCGTGGTGATCTGTGACGGCGAAGTTCTCGGTAAACCTGCGGACGAGCAGGACGCTGTAAGAATGTTAAAAATGCTGTCAGGCAAGACCCACCACGTTGTAACTGGCGTTACACTGGGAAGAGGCTGCCGCTACCGCAGCTTTTCTGTTGACACAGCCGTGACTTTCAGAGAGCTTTCCGATGAGGAGATAAAAGCCTATGTGAAAAGCGGCGAGCCTATGGATAAGGCCGGTGCTTACGGCATACAGGGTCTTGGTGCACTGCTTGTGGAAAAGATAGACGGCGATTTTTATAACGTTGTGGGTCTGCCTGTGAGCAGACTTGCTGAGGAACTCCACGAGTTCCTTAAAAAGGTTCAGTCAAAGTAGATCTTTTTGTTGTTCTCCTGCGTTTTCGGGAACACTGTCACCTTGTCGTTCCCGTCAACGATGCAGAGAAAGACCTTGTCAGGGGAAGAACAGCCCTGCTTTCTTATTTCGTTTGTGAGCCACTTTATTTCCTTGCCTGCGTATCTCAGGTTGTCCTCCATGACAACTCCGTCAAGGATAAGGTTTGTGCAAAGCTTTTCGTCCTCTTTTTGATAGCCCAGATCTTTCGGCGTAAGAGGAGATTCAGCTGCCTGCTCCATGAACGAGATAGTGCCGTTTGTTTCAAGAATGGCGTAGTATATCTTCGATATGTCAAAATATCCTGAAGTCCTCGCTCTTGAAAGCAGATCGTTCACGTCCAGCTTGGCGGTTTTCAGGTTCTCAGGATATATCTTGCCTTTCTCGATAAGCAGGATAGGTTTGCCCGAAAGAAAATGTCGGCAGTGGATAGACTTCATCGTAAGCACTGAGAGCAGAAAGCCTGTCAGACCGTAAAGCACCATTGCTATGATAGGCACGATAAGCTCGCCAATTTCCTGCGATACTGCCATTTCTGAGGCGATAGAGCCTATGGTTATGCCGTTGATGTAGTCAAAAAGCGTCAGCTGGGATATCTGCTTGTTGCCCAGCAGCTTTGATATGGCAAACATAACGATTATAGAGCCGACTGTGGCAAGTATGGTGTGAGTGATGTTCATAGGTGTTTGACCCCTTTCAGAATATGCCCTTATTATCTGCATATGCGAACGTATTATTCTTCTGCCGCATATTATGACAGAGAAACGCTGTGAGCAGGAAAGGGCGGTATCAGTGGAAAACAGGGGATCGTGCTGCGGTCAGCAGCTTAATATAATGGCTGCGGCATTTGCAAATTATCTTGGCGAGGGTTTGAGCGTTGACCAGCTTGGGTTGCTGTCAGCCTTTTTGCAGTCGGTGGGCGAGTCGCTTGACGTTATCGCCTCCGCAAGGCAGCTTTGTGCAGGAAATTATAATAATATAGCAGATAATTGATACAGGAGCGTAAAATGAGACTTTTCAGAAAAAATAAAGGCACGCCTTTAAAAGAGCTTGAACGCTATCACGGAAAGCGTGTTTCCTATGTGGTGGAGCGTGAGGGTGCAGAGGAAAATGTCATCGGCAGAACAGGCGGAATATCTGTGGACAGCGAAAAGCTGGTGGTGGTCTGCGACGGCCACGAGGTGTTCAGATGCAGCACCGACGGGATAGTCTGTGCCGAGCTTATGAGCCATAACGGTGCGGATATAAAGGGCAAGGATATGACCACAGGTAAGCTCCGTCATGTCGTCGTGCACTATGCTAATAAAAGGTGATATTTTTGCAAATACACTTGTTTTGCACATAAATCTATCACATTGCAGTGTTAATATTATTACAGTCGGAAAGGTAAGACCGACAGTGAATATGACTTCATGATTGTTTTCTTCATATATTTTTCTATACTTCCTTAATGAATAAAAACCTGCACGAGCGTGTGGGTTTTTATTTTGTGTTGCAGAAAAATTCATTTTATTGCTGTTGACAATTCATATTTATGGTGATATAATGATTGTATTGAATATCATAAAGGCTGTGACGAGAAAGGTGACGGTGCGAATACTTCGCAGAGAGCGGACGTTTGGTGAAAGTCCGCAGGGATAACGCCGTCAGGATCATCTCTGAGCTGATCCGCCTAAGCAGGTGTGTTAAGCGGATACGGGTTCTCACCGTTAGAAAGAGATATGAGTGGCAGGCTCATTGGTCTGCAATCAGAGTGGTAACACGGAGATATTATGTCTTCGCCTCTAGTCGGGCGAGGGCTTTTTTTATTACAGAGAAAAAGAGGTTGTTTTTTATGCTTACACTGGATAAGGTTTTTGACGCATCAAACGTGCTCAAAGAGGTCATCAGACCAACGGCGTGTATCCATGCACCAAAAGTAAATCCTGACTGTGACGTTTATCTGAAAACTGAAAATCTTCAGGTAACAGGTTCTTTCAAGGTAAGAGGAGCTTATTATAAGATATCACAGCTTTCAGACGAGGAAAAGTCACACGGCGTTATCGCTTGCTCAGCAGGAAACCACGCTCAGGGCGTTGCTCTCGCTGCAACAAAGAACGGTATAAAATCTATAATCTGCCTGCCTGACGGTGCACCTATCTCAAAGGTAGAGGCAACAAAGGGCTACGGTGCAGAGGTATGTCTTGTGCCGGGCGTTTATGATGACGCTTATGCAAAGGCTATCGAACTGAGAGATGCAAACGGCTATACATTCATTCACCCATTCGATGACGAGAATGTTATCGCAGGTCAGGGAACTATCGGCCTTGAGATACTCAATCAGGTGGCAGACGCTGACGTTATCGTTGTTCCGGTCGGCGGCGGCGGACTTATCTCAGGCGTTGCCTTCACAGTAAAGCAGCTCAAGCCAAGCGTTAGAGTATACGGCGTTCAGGCTGAGGGTGCTCCTTCAATGGTAAATTCCCTTAAAGACGGCAAGATAGAGTGCCTTGAAAGCGTTCACACTATCGCAGACGGTATCAAGGTAAAAGAGCCGGGCGAGCATACTTTTGAGTATTGCAGCAAGTATGTTGACGGCGTTGTTACAGTTTCTGACGACGAGATATCATCAGCTATACTTCACCTTATTGAAAAGCAGAAACTCGTTTCAGAGGGTGCAGGTGCAACACCGGTTGCCGCAGTAATGTTCAATAAGATACCTGATATCAAGGGCAAAAAGGTAGTTTGCCTTGTTTCAGGCGGAAATATCGACGTAACTATACTTTCAAGAGTTATCAAGAGAGGTCTGCTCAAGTCAGGCAGATCTGATACTCTTACTATCCAGCTTGAGGACAGACCTGGTCAGCTGAGAGATGTTTCAGAGATAATCTCAAAGCTCGGCGGAAACGTTGTTTCAGTTCATCACGAGAGAGCGAGCGAGGACAGCGATATCACAGACTGCCTCCTCAGACTTGTGCTTGAAACAAGAAACTTTGACCATATCAGAGAGATAAGACAGGCTCTTACCTCAGCGGGCTTTAAGATAGTCAACAAATAAAATTTTATAAGACAGGAGTAGATAAAAATGGCAGAAGTTGTTTACACAAAAAATGCACCAGATGCGATCGGTCCATATTCACAGGCAATGAAGGTCGGAAACCTTGTTTTCACATCAGGTCAGATAGCAATAAACCCGGCAACAGGCAATGTTGAGGCAACAACTATCGAAGAGCAGACACATCAGGTCTGCAAGAACCTCACAAACGTTCTTGAGGCAGCAGGTACATCTATCGGCAAGGCAGTAAAGACAGTATGCTTTTTGAAGAATATGTCTGATTTTGCAGCTTTCAACGGCATTTACGGCGAGTATTTCACATCAAAGCCGGCACGTTCATGCGTTGCAGCAAAGGAACTTCCAAAGGACGTCCTTGTTGAGGTAGAAGTTATCGCTGAGGTATAAATTAGCATATTATCTTGTAGTGGAGCGGTTAAATTTCTGTTTCACAGAAATGCGACGTTCCATTATTGTGGGACTGCATTTTAAGTATTTCGGGCGGCATTAGTCGCCCGTTGTTTTTCTGTAAAAAGGGGTGAGGAAAATAAGCTGTGAATTTATAAAAAACAAAATGCAGACGGTGAAAAAATTCTCCATAGCTTTTGCAAAATGGGTCTTTATCGCCTGTGCAGTGGGTGTCATCGGAGGTATAGTTGGCTCGCTGTTCCATATGGCGGTAAACTTAGCCACCGATTTCAGACAGGGACACAGCTGGACGCTGTATCTTATGCCGCTGGCAGGTATCTTTATCATTTTCAGCTACCGTGCCTGCAAGGTGGACGAGGAAACGGGAACGAACCTTATTATAAGCTCTGTCCGTGGAAATATCAAAGTGCCGCTGCTTATGGCACCACTCATCTTCCTTGCCACTGTCCTTACTCATCTCACAGGCGGTTCGGCAGGACGTGAAGGTGCGGCTTTGCAGCTTGGCGGAAGTCTTGGTGCAAAGGTCGGGGAACTTTTAAAGCTTGACGAAAAGGATTCAAGCCTTGTGATAATGTGCGGAATGAGTGCAGTCTTTGCCGCACTTTTCGGAACGCCTCTCACCGCAACGTTCTTTGCCATGGAAGTAATAAGCGTGGGCGTTATCTATTATGTTGGACTTGTGCCTTGTATCGCCTCGTCCCTTATTGCATATAAAATATCCCTGCTGGCAGGTCTTGCACCTACAAAATTCACCATAAAAGGCATACCAAGACTTTCTCTTGTGTCAGTTTCACAGATAGCCGTGCTCGCAGCCCTCTGTGCGGTCATATCCATACTCCTTTGCATGGTAATGGAGTTTACACATTCCAGATTTAAAATGTATCTGCCTAACACCTATCTCAGGATAGCTGTAGGCGGCGTTGTGCTCATTGCGTTGACCCTGTTGGTAGGAACAAGGGATTACAACGGTGCAGGCGTAGACGTCATTGTAGCGGCTCTGGAGAAGGGCAGAGCAGAGCCTGAGGCTTTTGCACTGAAAATGCTTTTCACCGCCATAACGATAAACACAGGCTTTAAGGGCGGCGAGATAGTTCCGACTTTCTTTATCGGAGCAACGTTTGGCTGCACAGCGGCAGGCTTTTTGGGCATTGACCCGTCATTCGGAGCGGCCATAGGTCTTGTGGCTTTGTTCTGCGGTGTGGTGAACTGTCCTGTGGCGTCAATACTTCTAAGCTATGAGCTTTTCGGCGGCAGCGGTCTTGTGCTTTTTGCAGTCGCCTGCGGAGTAAGCTATATGCTTTCAGGCTATTACGGACTTTATTCCAGCCAGAAAATAATGTATTCAAAGACCAAGCCTGAATATATCAACATCAATGCAAAATAAAAGAGAGCCAAGCGGCTCTCTTTTTTTGTCTATTCATTCATTGTTATGCTCTCGAATTTGCCCCTCGTCACCTTAACAAGATCCTTTGGCGATAGCATTATCTGCGAACCTATGCGTCCGCCGCTTATTATTATCTCGTCAAACTGCTCAGCAGAGCTGTCAACTACCGTCATGTATTGCTTTTTCATTCCCAGCGGCGTGCAGCCCCCACGAATGTAGCCCGTAACAGAGTTTATATCCTTGACGTGGAGCATTTCCACCGACTTTTCTCCCACAGACTTTGCAGCCTTTTTCATGTCAAGCTCCTCTGCGATAGGTATCGCAAAAACGTAGTAATTTCCGCTTTTGCCCACCGTCACAAGGGTCTTGAACGAGCTTTCATAAGGCTGCCCAAGCATATCCGCAATGTGTACGCCGTCAATGAATTCGCCGCACTCATATGTGTTGACCTTGTAGCTAACCTTGTTTCTGTCAAGAATACGCATGGCATTGGTCTTGACTTCTTTATCCTTTGACATTTTTATCACTCCGAATAAAATATTTCCCCTATTTCTGCCTTGAAAGCTTTACAGTGTCAGCGATTATCTCGGCACACATCTCGTAGCCAAGCTTGCCGCTGTCAAGACACATATCATAGCTGGAGATATCTCCCCACTTTTTGTTGGTGTTGGAATTGTAGTAGTCAGCACGCTTTTTGTCATACTTTTTGAGCCTTGCCTCGACCTCGTCGTCAGGTATGTTGTGCTTTTCCATTGCACACTCCTGACGCTTTTCAAAGCTTGCGTTTATGAAAACGTTCAGGGTCTTGACCTTGTTTTTCAGTATAAAATCAGCACATCTGCCCACGATAACGCAGCCGCCCTTTGAAACAAGCTCCATTATGACATCTGTTTCCGCAGCGAATATCTTCTCTGTTATAGGATACTCCTTTTCCTTTGAAAACAGATTTATAGGCGTTTTGAGGATATTAAGCACAGCCTCTTCATATTTCTGTATCTCGCTCATTGCGATGCCGCTTTTTTGAGCCGCCATGTCGATTATCTCTCTGTCATAGCATGGTATACCAAGCTTTTCAGCCACAAGCTTTCCTATGCTTGAGCCGCCTGCACAATAGTGTCTGCCTATGGTAACTACTTTTATCTCAGCCATTTTAATATCTCCTTCTGTTGATTTTTTATTTTTTTGCGGGACTTTTGTCCTTTTATACAGTATAATATATTTGCTTGTTATTGTCAATAACATATTGGTTACACTTTGTTTAATCTAAAGTAATAAGTTTTCCGGTAAAAACGGAAAAGGACCGACCGCATGGTCAGCCCTCTTTCGTAGTAAGGAAAGTAAAATGAATTAAACCGGAAAATTCTTAGTTATCGGCGTTAGCCTCTTTGATCTCGATATAAGCCTTCATAAGCTTTATCGCACCGTCAACGCCTGTCTTTGACGAGTTGATACAAAGGTCATAATTCTTTGCCTCGCCCCACCTCATGTCGGTGTAGTAGTTATAATATGAGGCTCTCCTCTTATCCGTCTTGCGGATAAAGTCCTCAGCTTTGTTCTTTTCGATATCGTATCTTTCAAGGATACGTCTTTTCTTCTCGGCAGTGTTGCCTGAAATGAAGAAATCGATAACGTTAGGCTCGTTTTTGAGAACATAGTCAGCACAGCGGCCAACGATAACGCATGGACCTTTCTTTGCAATGTTCTTTATGGTTTCAAACTGAGCCAAGAATATCTTGTGATTGAGCGGCATATCAGGATTTATCCTGCCGTCAGAGCTTACAGGATAATTGCCCATAACAAGTGAAAACAGAAAGCTGTTTGTGTAGGACTCATCATTCTTGACGAAAAGCTCCTGACATATTCCGCTTTCCTTTGACGCCATTTCCAGCAGCTCTTTATCGTAGAAAGGTATGCCAAGATCATCGGCAAGCTTTTTGCCTATCTCACGTCCTCCGCTGCCAAATTCACGGCTGATAGTAATAATTGATCTCATAAAACATATCTCCTTTCTTTGATATATTCTTTTTAACGTACATTTATTATAGCATATTTTTTGTGATTTGTACATAAAAATCCGCAAAATTCTTGCACAAATTTATGTATTTTATATTGTGCATTTTGCGTACAAATATATTTAACAAATTCGTGATAAATTCAGGCAATAAAAAAGTGGGGCGGAAAATATCCGTCCCACTTGAAATAACTGAATTATTCAGCGTTGTTAGCGTTAGCTTCCTTGATGAGGTAGTCAACAGCCTTCTGGTTCTCAGCAACGCACTCTGTCCATGTAGTAGCTCCGCCGCCTGTTACCATTGTAGCCTGGTTTACTGTCTGCATAAGTGTTGAAAGCTCAGCAGATACGCCGTCCTGGAAGTCGAATACAGGATTCTGTCTAGCCAGATCGTAAATTGTCTGACGCATCTCGATCATCTCGTCTGTCCAACCGTAGTCATTAGAGAGCTGCTCTTCTGTGATATTCTGAACTTCTGAGTTTGCTACCTTGCAGCAAGTTACGAAAGCGTTGAAACCGTCTGGGTTTGGAGCGTTCTTGCAGAGAAGATAGCCGTTTACACCGGTAGATACATAGTACTTGTCAGAATCGTCCATTCTTGGCATTGGAACGAACATAACCTCGCCGTCCTTGACGCTGCCGAATGTCTTAGTCTTTTCAGGAGTATCCTCAAGAGCCCATGTGCCGATAGGGATAAACAGTGTGAGCTGTGAACCAAGACCTTCACCGTTAGCTCCGTCACCTCTTGTCTTCCAGTTGTTGCTTGATCTGTCAAATACAACGTTATTCTTTTCAAGGTTGTACATAAGATCCTGAACTGCACCAACTTCAGCCTTGCCCATGTTGTTTACGAGCTTGCCGTCCTCAAGACCGATGATAGGGTAACCGCAAGTATCGTTAAGAGCCTTGCCGTACCAGTAACCGTCAAGAGCATATCTGTCAGCGTCAGCGTCTGTGAAGTCAAGGGCCATCTCTGTGAACTTGCTCCATGTCCACTCATCGTTAGCATAAAGCTCAGCAGGATCGTCATAACCGAAGTCTGTCATTGTCTTCTTGTTGTATACGCAAACGTACTGAGGTCTAACGTCGATAGCTGCAACATAGTGCTTGCCGTTGAATATAAATGCATCGTTAAGTGTCTGTGATGATGACCAAATGTCAGAGCCGAGATCAACTACATCGTCGATAGGCTCGAACATTGACTTGATAGCACCCTTAGGGAATGCGTCCATGTCGTCAGCAGGGAAGAAGTCTGGTGAATCGTTAGCCATAACTGCCTTAGCAAGGTCAGTATATCTGTTGTCCCATGTTGTCTGAACATACTCGATCTTTCCGCCGTACTTAGACTGGAAAAGTGAGATAGCAGGTGACTCTGACTTACCATCGCTAGGGTTGATGTCATAGTGAGCCATCCACTTGATAGTCTTGTTTGAAAGCTCTATGTCAGGGAGCTTATCCTGAAGAGCATTTACCTGCTCCTTCTGATCGTCTGTCATTGCCTTAGCTTCCTTCTTAGAAGAAGAGCTGTCAGATGAAGAACTGCCACAGGCAGCCATGCTGCAAGCCAGTGAAAGTGCACAAGCGGCAGCAAAAATTCTCTTTGCCATTTTCATTAATAGTAACCTCCTTGATAATAGACGAATGTTCCTTACCCAAAAACGTTCATCTTTTACGACTGACAAGCGTCATTACCCTTAACACTTGTCATAACGCTTATTCTTCGTCCTTTCCTATGATAACAAAAAGTTGAAAATTAGTCAATCAGCATTTTGCAATATAAACTCTTTCCGTTTTTGTTGATTATGACAAAGAAGTGTTGGAATTGTGTGAGTATACGTTTTCAGAAAACGATTTCGCAATTTCGCTGATACATATTAATAAAAAGTTTACAATTATTATACAGTAATTTTTCACCCATCATTGGTCAGCAGGTCAGCGACTGGATATCCTCTTGCGACAGCGTGGGGTGAACAGCACGGTTTATGCCCATTGCAATAAGCTTTGAGCAGTTTTCCGAAAGCTTGTCAGCCGTTTTCGGAGATACCATAATATTTTCGGAGGTCTCGGGTGCGGACTTTCCGAAAATGTGCTCAGCGGCAGTGCAAAGGTCAATTACAGTTGGCACGCCTATGGCGATGCACGGTACGCCAAGAGTAGCCGCCGAAAGCTCTTTTCGTGCATTCTCAACGCCGCTGCCTGGGGAGATACCGGTGTCGCAAAGCTGTATCGTCCTGCCAAGGTTGGAAAGCTCGCTGCAAGCAAGTGCGTCAACTGCAATAACAGCTTGCGGTCTGACCCTCTCGGCAATGGCTTTCACCTGCTCTGAGGACTCTATCCCCGTGTTCCCAAGCACTCCCGTCTGTATCACCGTGACCTCGCCCAATTCATCGTTATCAAGCTCTTCCGCAAGCATTTTTATGTGCCGTGTGGCAAATATCTTTTCTGCGGTGAGCGGCCCTACAGCGTCAGAAGTCAGAGCAGAGTTCCCAAGCCCCACCGCCAAAAAACGCTCGCAGCCGCCGCACAGCTCCCGTATCGCCTTCGCAATGACCTCCGCACGTTCCTCAAAACAGTCGCTGTACATATCAAATGTGGAGTCTGCGGCAGTAAGTGTGATGTATCTTCCCATAGGTCTGCCAAGCTTTTTGGCGGCCGCCTGCGTTTCTATGGTGATGTCCGTTACCTCAAACCGTGCGGCGTCAATGCTTTTTTGCATGACCTTTACTCCCTCAAGCTTTTGTGCACCGCCAGCCTGAGAAAAGCTTTCCGCTGCCATATCTGTTCTTATGCTCATTTTATTCACCTTTCTGCGATATTCTGCAAGTTTTTGTGTGTTCCTACAATTTAGACCGTAAAATTTCTATATTTTTTTCAGTAAACCCCCTTGCAATTTCTTTTGAAATGTGGTAAAATATTTTACAAGGCTTGTTTAAAGGGCTTTCCGCATTTCCTCTCAGTCTGCGGATAGCTTGTGCAAATAAGTGCAAATTTATACAGAATGAGGGAGGTGTCGGTATGCCAAACATTAAATCCGCTAAGAAGAGAGTCAAGGTTATCAACACTAAGACAATGAGAAACAAGGCTGTAAAGTCTGATCTTAAAACTGCACTCAAGAAGGCAGACGCTGCTGTAGTTGAGAATGCAGAGAACAAGGAAGAAGTAGTAAGAGCTGCTATCAAGAAGGTAGATATGGCTTGCACAAAGGGCATTATGCACAAGAATGCTGCTGCAAGAAAGGTATCACAGCTTGCTAAGAAACTCGGCTAATTTTTCAGAGTATTTTATAAGACCGTTCCGAATGGAGCGGTCTTTTTTTGCTTTTAGGCTTTATATATTTAAAATAGTATACCGTTTGCTGCGGTTGACTTTTTTGTGCCGATATAGTATAATATATTTGATTATGATGCTAAGCAGGGGAGGGACTCTATGACGTACCGTGTGGGAAAATATACGCTGCCTGAATACAGCGTGCTTATGTCGGTCTATGACCGTGAGCTGCCGGAAAATCTTAACGAGAGCCTTGAGTCTATGCTTATGCAGTCATATCCGCCCTCTGATTTTGTGCTGGTGTGTGACGGAAAGCTCACCTGCGAGCTAAATATCATCGTGAAATCCTTTCAGGACGAGTTCAAGCATATCTTCCATATCGTTCAGATAGATGAGAACGTCGGCGTTGGAAAGGCTTATAACGAGGGCATAAAAGCCTGTAAATGCGATTATATCGTCAAAATGGACAGCGACGATATCTCGCTGCCTAACCGCTGCCTGAAACAAATGACCCTCTTTGCGGTCAAGCCTCAGCTTGATATCACGGGCACGTTTGTGGAGGAGTTCGACACAAATACCGACGAGGTAGTTGCGGTGAAAAAAGTCCCTGTCATGCATAAGGATATCGCCGCATATTCAAAAAGGCGTAACCCTTTCAACCGCCAGACAGTGGCTTTCAGGAAGTCCTTTGCCGAGAAGATAGGCGGCTACAGCGACCTGAAAATATGCGAGGACTATGAGTTTATCGCAAGAATGTTGCAGCATGGTGCAAAGGGACAGAATATCCCTGAGGTGCTCGTGCGTTACCGTATCGACGAAAACACGGTGGATACACGCAAAAGCTGGGAGCATACAAAGGCGTTCATACGGGTCAGGTGGATAATACACCGCTCAGGCTATACAGGTTTCCGTGACTTTTTTATGCCCTGTGCTTTGCAGCTTGGCTTGTTTATCTTCCCACGAAAATTCACACGCTGGGTGTATCGGACTTTCCTTAGAAAATAATATATACGATATTAAAATATGAACCTGATGACATTCGGGTTCATATTTTTTTGAGAGCTGCAAAGTAAACGTTATCAATTTTGAACACGGTGTTAAACATTGAAAATGGCTATTGACAATGGTTTTATATGTGATATATTTAAAAGTATGAAACATAAAGCCGCTGCGGATAAAGTGCAGAAAAAAGACTTTATTAAAATTTGAATGTAACTAAATAAAAGGTAAGGAGAATATCATGCGTGAGATTATGAAAAGAACAGTAGCCGCCGCAATGGCAGTGCTCATCGCTTGTGCGTCAACAGGCTGCGGCAGCAGTACAGGAAACAGCAGCTCAGGCAGCTCGTCAGCAGGCGAAACTACCACCACGACTGCTCCGGTCGTTGAAGATATGGGCAATATCGACCTTTCAGACGTAACAACAGAGTATGACGTTCCTGAGGATTTCAGCTACGAGTCTGAGGCTGAAAAGGGAACTCTTTTAGAAGGTGCATCAGTGCTCGATAAAAACTTTCTCGGCGAATTTTCAGGCGACGGCTTTGTGTCCATAGGCTCTTCGGGAGATATGGTGGAGTTTGAGATAGATTTTCCTGCAAAGGGCAGCTACAATTTAACTCTTACAATGGCGGCTGACGCTGAAAATCAGTCAAATCTCATCACTGTTGACGGTGCGGCTCTCACAAGCTTTACTTCAACAACAACTGAGTTCGGTGAAACTGTTGCAGAAAATGTGCTTATCGACGAGGGCACACATAAGATAGGCATAAAGGGCGACAACGGTCATATCTATGTTGACAAGATAAAGATAACCCCGGCTCCTGCTATCGACCTTGCACAGTATGAAGTATCAAATCAGCTTTCAAACCCTAACGCATCTGACGAGGCTAAAAGACTTTATAACTTCCTCACAGATGTCTACGGCAAGTATACTATCTCAGGTCAGTCCTCAGGCGATAACGAGGGCAAGGACAGCCGTGAGTTCAAGGAGATAGAAAAGCATACAGGCAAAAGACCTTGCATACTTGGCCTTGACGTGACAAATCTTTCAAACAGTGCACTTTCACATGGTGCAGGCGGCGGAGATATGGTTCCTTTGCAGGCTATGGACTGGTATAACAACGAAAACGGTATCGTAGCACTCTGCTGGCACTGGTATGCACCTGAAAAGAACCTTGAGAAAAACGGCGGTGCATGGTGGCAGGGATTCTATTCAGAATATACTGACTTTGACCTTGCAAAGGCTCTCAGCGGCGAGGATAAAGAGGGTTATGACTCTATCATAGCTGACCTTGACCATATGGCAGGCGTGCTCAAAGAGCTTGCCGATGCAAACGTGCCTATCCTTTGGAGACCGCTCCACGAGGCAGCAGGCGACCCTAAGTATCCTGGCAACGCATGGTTCTGGTGGGGCTCGGCAGGAAAGGACGCTTATATCCAGCTTTGGAAACTTATGTATGACAAGTTCACAAATGAGTATGGTCTTAATAACCTTATCTGGGTATGGAACGCACAGAATCCTGACTGGTATCCGGGGGATGAGTATGTTGACATCATGGGCTATGACTGTTATCCTGCCGAGCGGGACAGCTCTTCACAGAAATGGTATTATGACCTTGTAAAGTCAAGCACATCAACAAACAAGCTTATAGCAATGACAGAGAACGGTTCGCTGTTCGACCCTGACGGAGCATTCAATGACGGCACACGTTGGGCATGGTTCTGCACATGGAACGGCGAGTTCTGTATCAAGGATAAGCAGCTTTCAGACCAGTATACCACATTTGACGAGTGGAACAAGATATACAACAGCGAAAGAGTTCTTACTCTTGACGAGTTGCCAAACCTGAAATGCTACCCAATGGATACAGAAAAGTATCTTGAAGAGCATAAATAATTTTATATAATAAAAACTGCGGATAGTTTGACGCTATCCGCAGTTTTTTATTGCGTAGTGGCGAACAGCGTTCGCCCGTTTTTGGATAATAACTTAAATGACATAAACAAAAAATCTGCGGACAGCTTAAACGCTCTCCGCAGATCATCTATGTATGGCAACCTCAGGTCGCCCACTCTATCTCGCCCACAATGCCTGCCATAAAGGCTTTGCAGTATTCTATCAGCTGTAAATATTCAGTATGCAAGGAGCGATGTAAACAAGTATCATCACAATAACGCCTGAACCTATCACAGCCACAATGCCTGCCATTTCAAGCAGTTCGCCGAATTTCAGCTTTTTGCGTATGAAGAAATATCCCACCGTCAGTGCCACGCCAAGTATGGTCAGTGCAAGACCTGCATAAAAGCCCTTAGGAACATTTGTCACCGTTATGCTGTTTTCGCCCTCCTGCAAGTCAAAGCATACAAGATCGCCGAAAACCTTGCTGTAGGAAACGCTCTCGCCGTTTACCTTTATCTTCAAGCCTTCCTGGTAAGGTATCTGAAGAACGCATTTCTGTCCTGCCTTTGCGTTTACGCTGCCTGACAGCTTGCCGTCATTGTCTGTAAGTCCTGCGGTGTTCACCTGCTCAAGTGCCTTTTGGAGCACGTCATGGTGCAGTCCGAAAACGCCGTAGGAACGGCAGTTTGTTATGTTTTTGTTCAGCGTTACCCTAACGTTTACTTCCTCGTTCTCAAATTCGCCAAGCTTTAAAAGTCCGTTGCTAGACTGTGAAGGATAGTCGGTCTGTATCGACCTGCCGTTCACTGTTACCATAAAGCTGCCGTTTATGTTCTCGGAAAGATTGTTTGAAAGCTTGTCAAAGCAGTCAAAATAAAGGGTTTGCTTGTCTGTTACCTTTATCTCATAGTCCATGTATGAAAAATCGCTTGAGCTGTTGAATGTGAATGACGGCGACATCACGCTGTCGTCCTGAATACCGTATATGGAGTCATATTCATAGTCTGTGATAAGTTCATCACCATTGCCGCCAAAAAGCTGTTCAAACAGCTTTTTCTGAACATCACTTCTTGTGCCGGTGGAAAGTTTTTCACTGCCGCTCAGGTCAGCGTCAGTAACAATGCCAAGAGGCAGATAATATTCAGTCGGAACTATCTCGTATATGCTGTTTGAGTATACCGAGTCAGCATTGTTTGTAATGCCGTCATTTTTCTCTATAAGATATTTTACCGAAAGCAAAGCGTCTGTAAGCTCTGTTCCGCCGTAAGAACCGACTTCCATCCAGTATGACGAGTAGCCAAGCTGTTTCATCATATACATATAATCACGGCTTGTGAGGGAAGTGTAGTGGCTCAGTGAGTTGTAACCCATAGAGCCTACCAGATTGACCTCAAAAAGCTTGCTTGAAGTCTTCACTCTGTAGAAACCGTCGTTGTCCTCTATCCTGTCTGAAAGGTCCATTATGTTGTGATGATAGTATGAACGCTCAGGATAGTTCATGTCAGGTGTTATCATGTATACGTTCACGTTTGCATATGATTCAGCCGCCACAAACATGGCAAGGAAAAGTGCGAATATCTTCTTTGATATCCAGCCCTTTTTGTGCAGCAGCGTGATGATGGTGTAGAAAACCGCCGCCACAACAAAAAATTCAAGCCAAAGTTCAAAAGCAGTGCTGTCCTGCCAAAGACTCTTTGTGTATTTAGCCATGCCGTCACGGTTATTTTCCACAAAGCCCTCGGAAAATCTGTAAAAGCCGTATATAAGAGCCGCAAGTATGAGGAAAATAATAAAGTGGTCGCAGTTTTTCTTTTCCTTTGCTATGGCGTTTTCAGATGAAAGAAAATATCCTGCACATATAAGTGCAAAGAATATTGTTATAAAAGCATATCTGCATGGGAACGACATATAGCTGCCCGTGTGCCACATAAGGTTCGCAGGCTCTATTATAATAGGTATTAGCATCAAGAAAAGCATTATAAGGTCAGTATTGAGCCTCTTGCTCCTCTTTTTGCCGTCAAGAAGAAATACTAAAACGATGACCGCCACAGACGCCGTTGACAAAAGCAAGCAGAAAGTCGTCTGATAATTCGAGAAAAAGTCCGCCGACTCTATCTGCATTATGACCGACTTTGAACGTCCGCTTGAAAGGAACTGCAAAAAGCATGGTATCCATACCACCGCCGAAAGCAGTGCTCCAAGGAGCGAGCCTATGATGAACCTGCAAGGAACGTCTTTGTATTTCTCTTCCTTGCGGTAACGCCAGCAGCATACAGCCATGAAAAGCAGTATGAATATAACTATCATGTAGCTGATGTAGTAGTTCACTATCATCATGAGCGTGAGCATCACAGTGTATGGTATTATCCTCTTTTTCTCAAAAAGCTCCTTGAAAGCCACCATGAGCAGTGGGAAAAGATACATCATGTCGAGCCATATGTTGTTCTGATAATAGAACATTCCATAGCCGCAGAATGCGTATACGATGCTGAGTACAGAGCTTATATAAGGGCTGAGCTTTTTCTGGCAGGTGCGGAAATATATCTGAGCCGTCACCGCCGCAGTCATAAGCTTGAGAACAGTCATTATGTTCACAAGATAAATAACGTCAGCCTTGTCTGCCAATAGCACCAGCAGCGTGTAAGGGCTTGCGATAAAGAAAAAGAAAACGCCCCATAGGTTCATTCCGCCTGCATTGTGGAAGTTAAGGAATATTCCGTCCTTGCCTGTAAGAATATCCTTGAAGTCAGTGAGCAGCGGTATCACCTGCTGTGACATATCACACCATGATACAGTTCCGTCACCGAAAGGATACAGGTCATTCCTGTAGAAAGCAAACCCCATTATGAGCATGACCACAAGGGGCGGAACGATAAATGGCAGAATTTTTTTCAGTTTGTCCATTTTACATTCGTCCTCCATAGTTTTTTACAATAAGATACAAAATAAAACATTATAATTATACTCTATTATTAGTCAAAAATCAATATTAAATGATCCAACTTTAAGGCAAGTATAATGAAAATTCTGTGAAAAACATAGTCTGCTGTTGATTTTTTTGCAGGGAGGTGCTATAATAGGCTAGTGAAAAGGCAGAAATGCCATAATGATGATCGAAAGGACGATAAAAAATGAAACTTAAAAAGTTATTCAGAGCATTGGCTCTTTGTACAGCAGGCGTGCTTGCCTGTGCAGTGCTCACAGCCTGTGGAGATAAGAGCGACAGCTCATCACAAAGCTCAGCTGCGGATACTGACAAGAAGTTCGTTATCACGCTTTATGCCAACGATGCACCTATAACCTGCGAGAATTTTGAAAAGCTCGTAAAGGAAAAGTTCTATGATGGACTTACTTTCCATAGAGTCGTAGATGACTTTATGGCACAGGGCGGCGACCCTAACGGCGACGGCACAGGCGGCAGCAAGGAAACTATCAAAGGCGAATTCTCAGCAAACGGCGTTGAAAACAACCTCAGCCATACAAGAGGCGTTGTTTCAATGGCGAGAGCAAACGATATGGACAGTGCCTCAAGCCAGTTCTTTATCTGCTACAGCGATAAGGATACCTTCCTTGACGGTCAGTATGCAGCCTTCGGTATGGTAACAGATGGCATGGACGTTGTTGACGACTTCCTCAAGGTGGAGAGAACAACAGGTTCAGATAACGCAAAGTCAAAGCCTGTTACACCTATCACTATCGTAAAGGCTGAAATGATAGACGATGACGCCGACGGCAACCACAGAGTCCAGTTCACAATGGATTTCTAAACTTTCAAAGAACACAAAGAGGTGTCCCTTGCTGTGGACGCCTCTTTTTTTGTTCGCTCAAATGTTTTACAAAACAAAAAATTCATAATTTATATATCAAATCCCTCATAAATGCTATTGCAAAAATGTATGGGTTCAGTTATAATATATGGTATAGGTTTGCGTGCAGCCGCTATTGGTGGGCTGCCGCCATTAAGTTTGAAAGGAATGCATCATATTATGAAGAAATTTACAGCTGGTCTTGTTGCAGTAGCAATGAGCGTTACAATGCTTGCAGGCTGCGGAGTGCCTGCTAATACAGTACACAGCGTTGACGACCTTGAGGGAAAGACAATAGGCGTTCAGCTTGGAACAACAGGCGATATCTACGCCGAGGACGTTAAGGACGCTAAGGTAGAGAAATACAATAAGGGTGCTGACGCAGTTCAGGCTCTCAAACAGGGCAAAATAGACGCAGTTATAATCGACGCTGAGCCTGCTAAGGTTTTTGTTGAGAAGAACGACGACCTTGAGATCCTTGACGAGCCATTTGCTGAGGAAGAATATGCTATCGCAATGAAACTTGACAACACTGACCTCCAGCAGGAAATAAACGGTGCACTTAAAGAGCTCAAAGCTGACGGAACACTTGACGCTATCAAGGCAAACTACGTTGGCGAGGACGCTGGCAAGAACCCATACAAGTCCCCTGATAATGTTAGCAGAGATAAGGGTACGCTTGTAATGGCAACAAACGCTGAGTTCCCTCCATACGAGAGCAAAGAGAACGATAAGGTCGTTGGTATCGACGCTGATATGATGCAGGCTGTTTGCGATAAGCTTGGCTATGAGCTGAAGATAGACGATATGGCATTTGATTCTATCATCTCAGCCGTTCAGTCAGGAAAGGCTGACGTTGGCGTTGCAGGTATGACAGTTACACCTGACAGAGAGAAGAACGTGCTTTTCTCCGACACTTATACATCATCAAGTCAGGTAATAATCGTAAGAAAGAAATAATTTTTCACACTTCGGCTGTCGTAGAGCGGCAGCCGAAATTATTTTGATAAAGAACAGGAAGTGCTGAATTGAACAAATTGATCGACGATTTCCAGCAAAATTTTTTGGACGAGAGCCGTTGGCATTATCTTACCAATGGTCTTAAAACAACACTTATCATAACCTTCTTTGCGGTCATACTTGGCTTTGTGTTGGGCTTTCTTGTGGCTATAGTCCGCTCTACTCATGATAAGACAGGCAAAATGAAGATACTCAATGCCCTTTGCAGAGTGTATCTTACAGTAATAAGAGGAACTCCTATGGTAGTTCAGCTGCTCATAACATACTTTGTTATCTTCGGCAGCGTGAATATAGACAAGACTCTTGTGGCTGTGCTTGCATTCGGCGTGAACTCAGGTGCGTATGTGGCTGAGATAGTCCGTTCAGGTATCATGTCAGTTGACAACGGGCAGTTCGAGGCAGGAAGAAGTCTTGGCCTTAGCTACCGTCAGACAATGATATCCATAGTTTTGCCGCAGGCTTTCAAAACAGTCCTGCCTGCACTTGCAAACGAGTGCATAGTTCTGCTGAAAGAAACTTCCGTTGCAGGATATATCGCAATTCAGGACCTTACAAAGGGCGGAGATATAATCCGTTCTCAGACGTTCTCGGCATTCATGCCGCTTATAACAGTTGCACTTATTTACCTTATAATGGTAGTTGTGCTTACTCATCTGGTAGGAAAGCTTGAAAGGAGGCTGTCGCAAAGTGATAGACGTTAAACATCTCAGTAAATCATTCGGCGATGTGGAAGTCCTCAAGGACATAAACGAAACTATCGAAAAGGGCGAAAAGGTCGTTATCGTCGGACCGTCAGGCTCAGGAAAATCCACCTTTCTCCGCTGCCTCAACCTTATGGAAAAGCCGACCTCAGGAGATATCTTCTTTGAGGGCGAAAATATAACACAGGCGAACGAGCATGAAATGAACAAGCTCAGACAGAGAATGGGCATGGTTTTCCAGCATTTCAACCTCTTCCCGCATCTTACCATAAAGAAAAATATCACCCTCGCACCTGTCAAGCTTGGTCTTATGACAGCTGAGGAGGCTGACATAAAAGCGGAAGAGCTTTTGGAAAGAGTTGGCCTGCCTGATAAGGCTGACGAGTATCCTTCAAGGCTCTCAGGCGGTCAGAAACAGAGAATAGCTATTGCACGTTCACTGGCAATGAATCCTGAGGTAATGCTCTTTGACGAGCCGACTTCAGCACTTGACCCTGAAATGGTCGGCGAGGTGCTGGAGCTTATGAAACAGCTTGCCAACGACGGCATGACAATGGTGGTCGTTACCCACGAAATGGGCTTTGCAAGGGAAGTTGCCTCAAGAGTATTGTTCATGGCAGACGGCAATATACTTGAACAGAACAAACCGTCAGAGTTCTTTGCACACCCTGAAAATCAGCGTTTGAAAGATTTCCTCTCAAAAATCATATAGAAGTCAACACGGACAGTGACCCTGTCCGTGTTTTTTTGTTTGCAAAGTGCGAAAATGCTTGACATTATGGGAGTTATGGTCTATTATTATTCTATACGACTTTATATTATTAGGAGATACATAAATGAGTTTAAAAAACGCTTTCACCATTATTTTCGGCAAGCTTATGGTAAAAACTCTGCACCTGCTGGGCAGGGACGCAGGCAACTTTCCGGGGCTTGTGCTGTGGACTATAAATAAAGACTGCCTAAAGGCTTTCAAAGTGGATTGCCCTATCGTCGCCGTCACAGGCACAAACGGCAAGACTTCCGTCACAAACTATCTCAGCCATATTTTTGCAAGCGGCGGAAAAAAGATAATAACAAACCCAGAGGGCAACAATCTTGATACAGGTATATGCTCACTCCTGCTCAATCACTGCGATATGAGGGGAAGAGTCCATGCCGATTATCTCGTGCTTGAAACTGACGAGTCACACGTTCCTGTGGTCTATTCAAAGCTCAATTTGCAGACCCTCGTTCTGCTGAACTTCTTCCGTGACCAGCTTGACCGAAACGGCGAGGTGGAAACACTCATACTCAAAGTGAAAAAGTTCCTTGAAACATTCGAGGGCAACGTCGTCCTCAATGCCGATGACCCTAACGTGGCAAGACTTGGACTTGCTAATCCTAATAACAAGAATATCCACTATTTCAGCGTTGACAGATATCAGGGTGCAACGGACAAGCCTTATGAAGTTGGCGAGGGCAAGTTCTGCCCGTTCTGCGATACCGAGCTTGTCTATGACTATTATCAGTATTCACATATTGGAAAGTTCCATTGCCCGAAATGCGGTTTCGGCAATATCGAGCCTGAGGTGGAGATAAAGAACGTTGACCTGACCGTTCCGTCCTTTGAGGCAGACGGCGAGACCTATAAGACCGCCCATAACAGTATCTACTATATGTATAACATGGCGGCTGTCTATACTGCCGCAAAGCTTTATAACTTTGATAAGGCTATCCTGCACGATACCTTCGAGCATTTCGAGGTGAATAACGGCAGACTTGAACGCTTTGAGGTAGACGGCTCAAGCCTTCTTGTGAACCTTGCCAAAAACCCTGTTGGTGCAAATATGACCCTGCGTGTGATGAACGAGCAGGCAGGCTCAAAGGAACTGCTTTTTGTCCTTAACGATAACCTTGCAGACGGCCATGACGTTTCATGGATATGGGATATAAATTTCTCCGTGTTCAATAACGTTGACCGAGTTGTGACCTCAGGCACAAGAGCCTACGATATCGCCATAAGAATAAAGTGTTCAGGCTATGACCCTGATAAAATATTCGTTTATCCCGACCTTGATGAGGCAACAGCTGCTCTGTTCTCCACAAAGGGGGATAAGTTCGCCATAGCAAATTATACCGCTATCCAGCCAACAAGAGCGGCAATAAAAAGATACAAGAGCCTGAAAGAAAACGGGGAGGAAAAGTAAAATGGAAAAGCTGAAAATTCTTCATATGTACCCTAATATGCTTGACCTCTACGGCGACAGCGGCAACGTTGAAGTGCTTTCATACCGCTGCAAAATGCGTGGCATAGAGCTTGAAGTTTCAAAGCATCTTATCGGCGACACCGAAACGGATTTCACCCAGTATGATATCATCTACCTCGGCGGCGGAGCTGACTTTGAACAGCAGATACTTGCCGATGACCTCGTTTCCTGCAAGGACAGTATAGTTAAAGCCTATGAGGCAGGAACGTTTTTCCTGATGATATGCGGCGGCTATCAGCTCATGGGTCAGTATTATAAAGACTCAAACGGCGAGAAAGTGCCGGGATTGGGACTTTTTGATTACTATACCGTCGCCTCTACCGATAAAAGATGCAGATGTATCGGAAATATCGTCATCGAGGCTCAGCTTGACGGCGAGAAATATAAGGTCATAGGCTTTGAAAACCATGGCGGACAGACCACCAACGTCAAGTCACCATTCGGAAAAGTCCTCTCAGGCAACGGCAACGAGTTTGAAAGCAGCACCGAGGGCTATATGGAAAAAAGCGTTATCGCAACTTATCTCCACGGACCGCTCCTGTCTAAAAATCCAAAGGTCAGCGACTATGTTATCTCATATTGCATGAGCCGTAAGCTTGGAGAAAAGTATATCCCTGAGCCTATAAACGATAAGCTGGAAGAAGATTGCCGCAAACAGCTTTTTGAAAGACTGGGTGTGTAAAATGTTTTCACTTTTCAGAAAAAAACAAACACAGAGCGAACCTCCGCTGAAAAAGAAAATAAAGGACATGAAGTGCCGCAAGATAAATTACGTTGACGAGGGCTTTGATACCCTTGCCACGGAAATGTCCGCCGACCCGAAATCCATTCTCAGGCTCAAGCCTGTGAATTACTATGCCATAAAGAATAAATATATCATGGGAAAAGTTTATACGTCTGAGGACTATCAGGAGAACTATGTGCAGTTTTTCAGATACGAGTATGACCACGAGTGCGGAAAGACCGATATCTACCCTCTGTCTGCGGAGCTTATGTCAAAGGCTCTCGCAAAGGTGGGCATAATCATAGACCTGAAAGCTCCTGTCCAAGACCAGTGAGGAAACGAAAATGGCATCTAAAATTGACGAATTTGATATGAAAGCCCCTGTGGCTGACCTGCTTTATCCCTCTGTGGAAAAGCATAACGCAATGAAAAAAAGAGCTGCTGCCCTTGAACAGTTTCCAAGAGCGTTTGTAAACAATCTGGAACTTGAAAAGGTGGCTGATTTTATCACGCCCCATTACCAGTATCGTGTAATGAGGCTTTTTTGTGAGGTTTGCGACGATGAGGATGTAATAAACTACCGCCTTGATATCCTTGACGATTTCATAAGGCTGCCGTCATTGTCTGCCACCATACGCAAGGTCATAAATGTCATGGTGGAAAATGACAGAAAGAATATCTATGATCTCACCACCCCAGACAGCTTTTCACAGCTTGATGACGCCATAAGCGGCTTTGACGCTTACATACAGTGCATGGAGATCATGCACGATTTCTATGGCAAAATGAAAGATAAAATACGCTCAGAGGGCGTAAAAAAGCTCTTTGCGTTTTTTGAAGAGCATTACGGCGACAAGCATTATATATCCCTGAAAGGGGAGATAGAGGAGCTTAAAAAGGCTCTCTATGACCGTATACGCAGCGTAACAGTTGCCATAAACCTTGATGAAAGGCTCGTGCCTGTTTCCGCAGGCATCATAGAGCTTTCAAAAGAGCGTTACGATATAAAGCCGTCACTTGTTGACAGGATACTTTATCATGGTGCAAAGTTCAACGATAAGTCTGTTGTGAAAAATCTTAGAAAGAAGTATAATGACAGCGAGGTGTCTGACGATAAGCTTATCAACACCGTGGATAAGACCCTCTTTGAAGAGCTTAGTAACCTTACCGATACTTTTGTGAAAATGATAGATAAGGTGCTTGCAGAGTATCAAAAAGCAGGCATTGCCGATATGCGTTATATCGACTATCAGCTTGAGTATTATGTCGGTGCAGTGGCAATGATAGAGGCTTGCGAAAATCAGGGACTTAAAATGTGCCGTCCGAAAATATTGCCGTCAGGGGAACGCAAAGCCGTCATAAAGGATATCTTTGACCCCGTTTATTTCCGTGAGGCTAGGATATATAATCTTAACCATAAGGAGAAAAAATCAGTCGTCACAAACGATATCACCATGGGCGGAGAAAGCGAGGGCTTTTATGTTCTCACCGGTGCTAACAACGGCGGAAAGACCACCTTCCTCCGTGCAGTAGGACTTTGTCAGATAATGGCTCAAACAGGGCTGTATGTCCCTGCGTCATATTGCGAGATATCCCTTGTGGACTATATCTATACCCAGTTCCCGCAGGAAGAAAAAACAGGCATCGACACAAGCCGTTTCACCACCGAGATAAAAGAGTTCCGTGAAATAAGCGACACCATAACAGACCGCAGCCTGCTGCTCATGAACGAGTCTATCCAAAGCACCACTCCAAGAGAGTGCGTCGAGGTCGCCTGCGAACTGCTCAGGATATTCTGCAAAATGGGCGTAAGAGGAGTTTTCGCTACCCACCTTGTTGATATCGCATATAAGACCTCAGAGCTTAATAAAGACAGTACCCTCAGAACAAGACTGGCAAGCATAGTCGCCGACGCCGATAATGAAACAGGCGAGCGAAAGTATAAAATAGTCCGTGGTATGCCCCGTGACAATAGCTTTGCCCAGACTATTCTTAAACAGTATGGAATAGATATGGAAACAATAGAAAAGCGTATCAAGAATATGTAAGGCGTGACTATTACAAAATTGTAACCATACTTGAAAATTTCTTAGATGTGTGGTATACTTGAACATACAATTATAAAGATAGGAGATAAAAACATGAAAAAGATAAACAGAACAATAAGCCTTTTTGCCGCCGCCGCAATGTGTGCAGCACTTCTTTGCTCCTGCGGAGAAGTCACCGAAAGCTCACAGGCTGACAGCAGTTCAAAGGCAGCGACCACTACCACAGATACTGAAACCACCACAAAGGCGAGCGAGAGCAGCACTGCCCCTGTCACTTCTGCCGCAGAAAGCAGCACACCTGACAGTTCTTCAGCGGTTTCAGACGATAACGATACAAACAGTATCACTCCTGCCATGTGGAAGGTAACTTCACCTGAGGGCAATACGATGATAATGCTCGGCTCTTTCCATGCCTTGAAAGACGAGTGCTATCCGCTCCCTGAGGCGATAACAAATGCGTATAATAATGCCGATATCCTTGCCGTAGAGTGCGATATAACCGCAACTCAGGAGGACGGCGAGTATATGAAGAATCTCATGAAACAGATGCTCTATAATGACGATACAAAGCTTAGTCAGCATATTTCCGAAGAGGCTTATTCTGCTCTTCAGACCTATCTTGGCTATTGGGGAATGGATATCTCCACTCTGGAGGTCTATAGACCATGGGCAATATCCAGCACCCTCGATACACTGCTTATTCAGGACTCCGACTTTGATTCCGAAAAGGGCCTTGATAATTACCTCCTTACCACAGCCCACGCAGACGGCAAGGAGATATACGAGGTAGAGTCGGTGGATTTCCAGCTTAATATGCTCATAAACTTCTCTGACGATATTTATGACCTTATGTTCAGGAGCTATGAGGGCGAAACAAAGGACTCTCAGAAACAGTCACTTGAAGATCTCTATGCCGCATGGAAGTCAGGAGATATTGAAACATTCCTTGAGGAAGATAATGACGAGGAGCTTGCAGGCTATACCGAGGAGGACAAAGCCACCGCCGAGGATTACAATAACCAAATGCTCTATGACAGAAACAAAAATATGGCAAAAGCAGCCGAAGATCTTATGTCCGAGGGCAAAAACGTGTTCTACGTTGTTGGTGCAGCACATTATGCAGGCGAGGGCGGAATAATCGACCTCCTTGAAAAAGACGGCTATACAGCCGAGCGTGTGCAGTATTGATAGAGTTTCATAGGGGAAAGGGGTAAAATATGCCACATTCATCAGGCGGCGGCAGCCACGGGGGCGGCTCTTTCAGCAGTTCAAGCTCGTCAAGCTCTTCAAGCTCAGACAGTTCAAGCTACAGACATATCAAAAATACCAATTTTGAAGGTGCAGTAAAATACGTCTATTACGAGAACTATCACCCAGTCTACGTCTATGCGGATTATGATATCCGCAAGCAGACTGAAAAAGGCAAGGTGCTCAGTATCATCGGCAGTGCCGTCACCCTGCTTTTTGGTATCCTCCTGCTTGCTATCTGCTATGAAAAGCCGCAGAAAATGGATACCGACCCGTCTTATAGCTGCGAGATAGTTGACGCCGCAGGGGTCATTGACGATACTGATATGGTGCAAAGTGCCATTGACGATTTCTATGACGTCACAGGTATCCCGGTGGAGATATTGACAGTGAACAATGAGGATTGGCAGGACGATTATGCCGACCTTGAGGGTTATGCCTATGACGTCTATGTGTCGGAGTTTGATGATGAAGAGCATTGGCTCATAGTCTATTCCGAACCTATCCTGCCGGATGAGGACTTTAACGATTGGTATTGGCAGGGTATGCAGGGCGATGATACAGACGATATCCTCACAGCAGATAAAACAGATGATTTCAACGGCCTCATGCAAAAATATCTCACCGCCAATAGCCGCCATACCGTTAGCACCGCTATCGCTGCGGCTTTTGACGAAACTACCCCTGATATCATGGAAGGTCAGATAGAATGGATATTCGTTTTATGGGGATCGCTGCTTTCAGGCATCGGCGTCTATGAGATATATAAGACCCTCACCACAAATAAAAAAGTTTTCCGCAGTGCAGTGAAGTGCCCGAAAAATTCCAAAGAGGATACCTGCGAATATTGTGGAAATGTCTATGTTATCGGCACTTGCCACGAGTGCCCCCATTGCGGAGCACCACTCCGACCGCATAATATAGACCTTGATGAAACGCCTGTCACCGTACAGGAGACCGATAAATAAAAAATAAGAAACCTGCTAAGAAAAATCAATAAGCAAAATGAACAAAGTTGAGAAAAGAAG